>BNJU01003436.1_pt1 | contig 262853 bp, 298 predicted proteins | sample 8539281 | NCBI WGS metagenome assembly BNJU01 (sample SAMD00202456, study PRJDB9452) | human saliva metagenome | isolation source: human saliva | place: Japan
GCCCTTGAGGTTGCGCAGTCACAAAGAGTGCCTGTGAAGCCTGCGGGATGTGCGGGTAAAATAAAAGTATTAAAAATATATATGACCGACGCCTTAGACATGGGCGTCGGTCTTTTTGTGTAATAATATAAAAAAATCAACATAAATAATATTTATGTAAATTATTTTTTTACATATAGCATTGATTTTAATAAAATTTGCATCTATAATTAAGACAATATTAAACAATAGTTATATTTAATTAACTATCTGCACATAAAACACTTAAAGGAGGTTTTGTGATGAAAAAATTGGCTTTCAGTACAATATTGGTGGCAACTGTAATATCGACAGCTTCCACCGCATTTGCAGGTCAATGGTACAAAGAGGGGTCAAACTGGCGCTATACGAAAGATTATCAGTATGCAGTACAGGATGAATGGATTAATGACTCGGGTGCGTGGTATTATCTTAATTCAGGCGGCTTTATGACTACCGGATGGAAGGACATTAAGGGCACATGGTACTACTTTGATGACGGCGGCAAAATGGCGTCAAACTGCTGGGTAGGTAACTATTACCTCGGTTCAAACGGCGGAATGTTGACAAATACCACTACACCTGACGGATATCAGGTAGGTGCAGACGGAGCATGGATTTCGGGAAACAGTTCGGCAACATCTCAAAAACAAGTTGCGCTTGATGAAGCGAGAGCCGCAAGTAGCCTAGGAAAGCATGACTATTATAAATATTGTACACAGGAGCAGGCAAATCAGGCTGATGCAGTAGCAAGGAATATTGCTACAAGAGTTTTATCTGATAACTCTCTTACTACCGATTTGGCTAAGATAAGAAAGGCCGCATCAATAATATACAGAGAATACAATTTACATAACACATACGGAACCGATGCCAACAAATATTACAGAGGACCGTACGGAGTATTTATTGCAGGCGTATATACTTGTGCAGGTGGTGCCAGAGCGCTTGGCAGAGTACTTGATTTATGGGATACGATTGGGAACATGCCAATCCGAATCAGTGGACTCACCAATGGTGTATTGTAAATATGGACGGTAAAACAGGATATGCCGATGCTATGGGATACGGTTGCGGATTCGGTACACATCCGTACATTTCAGGTGATATGAGCCAAGTTACTGAAGATATGATGAGGGGACTATATTAATAGGAGTAAAAAGATGAAAAGATTGCTTAGTAAAGTAGTAGCTACAGTATGTATAATGGCGTTATCTATGCCTATATGTTCATATGCGGATGTTGATTATAACAGTGTATTGAATGACGGAAAGACATTCTGTGATAATTGGAAGTTGGGTGCAGACAATCAGTGGGGATATTATAAGGACGGCCAACTTGTAAAGAATGCATATATAATAGATCACGATAATGAATATTATGTTGACGCAAACGGCAAAATGATTACAGGTTTGATTTGTAATAAGTCTAATTTAATGCCTGATAAATATCTTTACGGTTTTTTAGATGACACAAAGGGTAGCGGCACTTATGGAAGAGAGTTATCTGACGGAGATATGTACAGAGGTATTAAGATATCCATGGATAAAATAAGGTTTGGAAGTGGAGAACATGAATATCTGGAGACTCTAAGTGAGACTACTTTAAAAAGTTTGGAAGGTCTAGGATACAATAAGGCGAACGCATATACTTTTGCCGGTAGTGATATGATAGGAATAGATGCCGATACTGAGAGATATGAAGCACTTAGAAAGGCCGACCAAGATGCAAGAATTGCTGCAGAAGATGCGGCACGCCAAGCAAGAATAGCTGAAAGAGGCTATAAGACCAGGGAGGATATACTGGCTGAAGCAGGTCTGTATCCTGCAGGCAGCGCACATCTTAGATAGTAGATTTAATCGACTGTCACCTTATGAAATACATAGGGTGGCAGTCTTTTTAGGTTTCAAATATTGTATTCCGACGATATAATTTGTATACTGAGATTAGTTTTAGAATTATTTGAGGTTTGGAAGGTGGATTATGCTGAAAATTTTTTACGGAGATATTAAAGAGTCTATTTATAATACGGCATCTTATTTTAAGTATGATTATGAAGATGATTGGATAGTGGATCCGTTTGTAAAAGAGATGATTTATGATGTAGACAAGTCGGTTGTTTTAGACAGTGGGGTAATAGACAGCCCCGTATTAGGCAAAATACCTCCAACAGGCTTATCAGGCGGTGTGAAAACACTAATCTTGGTTAAATTTGAAAAGGATAAGATATTTAATGCATCTACCTGTGGTGATAATTGTGCCAAATGGTTTTTAAAGATTGCAGAGAAAGAAGACAGGACAATAAATTTGCATCATTTGATGGACTTCGGTAAAGAAGGATTTGATATATTGATATTGAACACAAACCAAATAGTACATACAAAAATGGAACTTGTAAGTATAGCAGGCGAATTTGTATAGAAAAGACGTGATATTATGAAAGGAAAGCATAGAGTTGTTGTATCTACAAAGCGTCTGAAATACGACTTTGAGATAAGGAGAAATATAACAATTATCCAAGGAGACAGCGCGACCGGTAAGACTACATTAGTTGATATGATTAGGGAAGCGGTAAACAATCCTTCCGGAGCATCCGTTGATTTGGTATGTGATAAAAAATGTTTTGTACTTGACGGTACATTGTGGAAGGAACAGTTGGCAGCTGTTTCAGACAGTATAGTATTTATTGATGAGGAAATGAATTCATAAAAACAATAGAGTTTTCAAGGTTTATTCAAAACACGGATAATTATTATGTTGTTGTAACCAGGGAGTCATTGCCTGCTATACCATATAGTGTAGAGGAGATATATGGTATAAAAACTTCAGGAAAGTATGGAAGGCTTGAGCAGAAGTTTAATGAGTTTTACAGAATATATGGCGCAGATATATATAAAGGGTCAATAAATCCTGATATTGTTGTTACTGAAGACAGTAATTCAGGGTACCAGTTTTTTAAAAACATATGTGATGACGCACATTTAAGATGTGAAAGTTTAAACGGTAAATCGAATATTTTTCAGTATTTGAATTCGCACGGTAATGAAAATACTCTTGTAATAGTAGATGGTGCAGCATTCGGTTCGGAAATGCACAGAGTAACAGAGCTGATAAGTGAGAAGAAAGGAATAGCAATATATTTACCCGAATCATTTGAATGGTTAGTGTTGTTATCCGGAATAGTAAGAAATTCTATGTTGAATAGTATATTGGAGAGTCCTTCAGATTTTATAGAATCTAAAGAGTATTTCAGCTGGGAGAGATTTTTCACTGCTGTTTTAATAGATATGACAAAAGACAGCTACTTGGCATATAAGAAAAAGAATTTAAACTCGGCTTATTTGACAGACACGGTAAAAAAAGGCAATTCTTGAAAAAGATGAACTATATCAATTTAAATTAATAAACCGTTCAGAGGGCTTACGCCCCTTTATTTTAATTATACTTATAGAATCCTTCTCCTGCATTCACTCCGGTTTTGCCTTCAGCAATATACTTTTCAAGGATTGCTTTTATCTTGCCCTGTACGGTAGTAGGGTCTTTTGAGAGCGGATTGTTTGATACTATATTAAGGGCTGTGTTCAGTCCTACAATATCAAGGATTTGGAACGGACCGTATGGTGAGCCTGTACCGAGTCTCCATGTGAGGTCGATAGTAGCAGGGTCTGCCACCTCATTTGCAAACAACATTTGACCTGCATTAAGGAAAGGTATGAGCATTGAGTTCAGTATATATCCCGGCTGTTCCTTCTTAAGACGAAGAGGAATCATCTTAATGTCTGAAGCAAACTTGGCTACAGCTTCATAAGCATCCTTTGATGTGGTACTGTGCCCCATGATTTCGGCGGTATTGCTGATCCAGATATTGTTTGCAAAGTGAATTGCAAGATACTGTTGCGGTCTGCTCAGATATTCACGGAATTGACTTGGAACCATGCTTGAAGAGTTGGTGGCAACTATAGTCTTTGCTTCAAGATGTGGATCAAGTGACCTATAGAATGCGATTTTTGCTTCCGGATTTTCGGCCATACTCTCAATTATAAGATCGGAATCCTTACAAGCTTCTTCAAGGCTTGTAGTAAGTTTTATCTCTTTGTAAGCCTTATCGACAGCTTCCAAAAGATCGTCTATGTCTGATTCGCTGACTTTGGAGGAATCTGTGATTAAACCTCTTGGAAATACCTTTCCTGTGCCGAGAGATTTCTTCGCCTCATTAAGTGTTGTCTTATAGATATTATATAATCTGTCCAACTTAGGCTTAGTTCTTCCTATAGACTCCTCACTTCTAAGCCATATCTTTACGTCAAATCCGCAAAAAGCGGTCTGAAATGCTATCTGTGAGCCAAGTACACCGCCACCTGCAACTGTTATATTTTTCATATTGCCTCCTTACTGAAAAAATAAATATCACTACGATATTTAATTGTATAAAATTTATTATAGCACCTAAAAAAATAAAATAAAAAGCTGATATTATATTTTTATAAAAAAAAATTTATTGATAGTTTTTTTAACTTTCTTTTATAATATCATAGTAATTTTTTGAGAGTTTCAAGGAGGAAATGGATGGGTAAGCAACCAACAAATAAGAACAAGGGCAATATAGTTGGGCTCTTTTTGATGGTATTGGCTGCTGTTATTACTATTATAATAGCTTTCCCTGTTACTGACGGTGTAAGAAAGTACATAAAAGACAATACAAAGTATATTGCAGGTACATATTCAGCCGCAGATAAAGGTTTTGGCGGTAATGTAAGAGCCACAGTGGTAGTGGGAGACAACGGAATTGAAATATTTCATTTGAAGGAAAAAGTGAGACTCCGGATATAGGTGGAGCCGCTATACAAAAGCTGAATGATCAGATGAAGGCAAACTTAGATACGGAGTTTGATTCTGTCAGCGGTGCGACAATTACATCAAGCGGATTAAAGCATGCACTGAAAAAAGCTTTGCTGAAAGCTCAAGGCAAAGAGGTAAAGGGTGAAAGGAAGCCGCAGTCGGCAGATATTGTAGTAATAGGTGCCGGAGGTGCGGGAATGAGTGCTGCAATAGAAGCTGCACAAAAAGGCGCCACAAATGTGGTTATATTGGAGAAAATGCCTATTACAGGCGGTAATAGTGTAAGAGCTACAGGCGGATTGAACGCTTCAGAGACTCAGTATCAGAAGCGAGACGGTATAGAAGACAGCAACGAACTTTTTTATCAGGATACTATGAAGGGCGGAAAGAATCTGAACGACCCTGAACTTGTAAGGACTTTAGTGGAAAATTCCGCAGCTGCTGTGGATTGGGTCAATTCTATAGGCGGCGACCTTTCAGTAGTAGGACAGTTCGGCGGTGCAAGTGTAAAGAGAATACACAGACCAAGTGATACATCAGCTGTAGGACCGATGCTTGTAAAGACACTTAATGCAAAACTTGATGAACTGGGTATACCTGTTTTGTTGGAGACTAAAGCAACCAAAATCTTTGCAGATAAGGACGGCAAGATAACAGGTGTAGAGGCGGAAGATGAGAACGGAGTATTCGTTATAAATACAAAGGCGGTAGTGCTTGCTACAGGAGGTTTCGGCGCAAATTCTCAGATGGTTGCAAAGTATGCACCACAGCTTGAAGGATTTATTACCACCAATCATGTAGGCGCAACAGGTGACGGTATTGAAATGGCAACCGAGCTTGGAGCGGGACTTACAGATATTGAACAGATTCAGACACATCCGACTGTAAATCCTGACACTGCAACTATGTACACTGAGGGTGTGCGCGGTAACGGTGCGATACTTGTAAATGATGACGGAAAGCGTTTTGTCAATGAACTTGATACAAGAGATGTTGTTTCTGCAGCTATCATGGCTCAGCCAAACGGTGAGAGCTGGCTTGTATTTGATACGGCTGTCAGAGAGTCACTTTCCGCTATAGAAAAGTATATCAATGAGGGAATTATTGTAGAGGCAAACAGCATTGAAGAGCTGGCTCAAAAGACAGGTGTTAATGAAGCTAATCTTGTAGCCACTATGCAGGAGTATGCGGCAATGCAGGCTGTAGGTAAGGACAGCGAGTTCGGCAGAAAGAGTATGGAAGTGCCTCTGACAAAGCCGCCGTATTTTGCAGGTAAAGCAAAGCCGGCAGTACATCATACTATGGGCGGTGTAAAGATAAATAAGGAAACTCAGGTGCTAAAGGAAGACGGAAGTGTTATTCCGGGATTCTTTGCAGCCGGTGAGGTCGTAGGTGGAGTACACGGTGCCAACAGACTTGGTGGAAACGCTGTTACAGATATAGTAGTATTCGGCAGAATCGCAGGTGACAGTGCAAATAAGTATGTGCTTGACAACGGTGGAAACACTGAGAGAACTATCACGGCACAGACTGAAGATGCAAACTTTGTAGCCAAGGATATAAAGACCAAGCTTAAGGACGGCTCATATAAGGGCAGCGCGAAGGGCTTCGGAGGTGATATAGAAGTTACATTCACAGTCAAAAAGGGTATAGTAAACGACCTGGAGATTTCAGGTCCTAAGGAGACAACCGAAATAGGCGGTAAAGCTATCAACAAGATCAAAAAAGGTATGCAAAAGAGCGGTAAGTTCGAAGTTGACAATGTTTCGGGAGCATCCGTAACATCTAAAGGAATTACAGATGCTATAAATAATGCCAAGCTACAGTAAATAAGTATAAGTCGATATCCTAAAGGGTATCGGCTTTTTTATTAAGAAATATTATTATTTTATTATTTTTTTAATGACTTATTATTAAGTTTATGATAAACTTTTTATAAGTTTGAATGTAGTATATAGTTTCCTCTATGCAAAACTATACTTGAAAACATTAGAATAATATATTCATAATAAAGGGGTATAAATGAAAAAAAGATATTTCATAGGTTTACTATTTGGCGCGGTACTTTTGACAGGTTGCTCCGGAATTTCGTCTACTATAGCGGATATGCAGATGAAGAGTGCAAAAAAAAGTATGGAATCGGAGAATTATGATAAGGCTATAAAGAAGTTGAAAAGAGCCGTATCTATACAGAAAAAAAACGTGGATGCGTATATAATGCTTGCAGATGCATATGTGAAGTCCGGAGAACAAAAAGAGGCGGAGGATACTATAGACAAGCTTCGTGATTTGGACGATGTGAGATTGAGCGGCAAACAGGAGGAAAAAGTTTGCTTACTTGACAGTAAGAGAATATATAGTGATATACTCAACAATTTCTATAAAACAGGTATTATAGGTGATGATGATGAACTGTATTTCTATAGTGATGTAAATGAGATAGATTCACTGGATAGTGATAAAGTTCTTAATTATTATTACTTTAAATTAGCGGATATAACAGGTGACGGTCAAGATGAAATAATTATTGAAGAAAAAGATAAAGACGGTAGTAGTGAATATATTACGCCCTTTAAGTTAATCAAAGGAAAAGCTGCACGAATTAGTTTTTTTAGTGCACCTGTCATATTTGCTGATAACGGTAATGCAGTCGAGAATTATAATTCATCAGATGCAGATAATTTGATAGTCTCTGAATATAATTCATCAATAGTACGCTATATGCATTTAGATAAAGACAGCCAAAGTAAAGAGATAGAGGAAACCAAGCAGTTGATAGCAGATAACAAGGTTATACTCAGCTCAGATGATATAGTCAATCGTGTTAATCCTGATAGAATCAAAGAGGCTGTAGATGCGATGGAGATTCCGGATATTAATGATATTGATGTTGAAGAAGATAATAAGAGTAAAAAAATTCCGGAAACAAAAAAATAGTAAAAATGAAGACTATAAGGAACTTTATAGAAAGAGATTGACTGATACTATCGACAGTGCTGATAAAAAAATAAATATTGGTTTAAACTTGCAGATATTACAGGTGACAATAGAGACGAGCTTATTATTAAAAAAATCTATATGATGACTCAAATTATTATGTGGATATCTATAGTGTTGTAGACGGCAAACTTTGTTTTTATGCTTATGATAGTGGTGAGCTGTTTAGAGTTTTTGATGATAATTCCATATTGTTTGGCATTGAATATTCATACAATACAAAGCAGTTTAAATATTATAAATATAATAGAGATATATCAAGATTTTACCTGGAAAAAGCCGGAGGAAATAGAGATGGTGACCTTGACTATCTAAATAAATTGCTGGAAAAGAAGGCGAAGCTGACTTTGGATGATATAAATACCGAGCTGACATATGAAAATATTGATACGGCACTTGGAAAATAGAATTTGGTAGTTTAGATAGGGTTTTTATTAGAGGTGACTATGAAAAGAAAGTATGTTGTATTGTTTTTATTTAGTATCATGCTTTTGACCGGATGTGCAAATATTGCTTCTATGAGAGCAAGTATACAACTAAAAAGTGCTAGGAAGTATTTACTGTCTGAAGACTATGAAAAGGCTATTGTAAGGCTTAATAAAGCTATTAAAATAGAACCTAAGAATGTAGAAAGCTATATTTTACTGGTGGATACATATCAAAAAGTGGGAGATATTGATAAAGCCGGTAAAACTTTGAATATGGCAAAGAAAATAAATAATATGTCCGGTGAGAACCTTGATAAAATTAAAGAAAAAAAGAGGCCGAGCTGAATGCGTTTGTTAATATTTCAGAGCCGTCAGGCGAATACTCAAAAGCCAATTACAATATATTTGACTAATAAAAAAATAACTATGAGATTCATTATACAGTTGAAAATGATTCAAATGATATTTTTAATGCCGGATACCAAGTATATAACGCCAATCAGTATAAAGAGAGAAGGAACTTATCTGCTAAAGACTTATACTACAGATGACGCCGGAAAAAAAGTATGATGAAGTATCTGTAAAATATAAAATTAAAAAAATAAAAAGTCAGAGGATAATAAGTCTACTATAAAAGTCGGTACGAAAGAAGATATTGAGAGAATTAACTCAAATCCGGATGGAAGCTATGAACTGACAAATGATATTGACTTAGGTGATTGGGAGCCGATAGGGACTGAAGAACGACCATTTAAAGGAAGACTTTTGGGCAATGGACATACTATAAAATTCAGAATAAATAAGAATACAAGCGATTCATATAATGCCGGATTGTTTGGTGTGATAAATGGCGGCACAGTATCGGATTTGATTATTTATACAGATATTGATTTGCAGGTTGGTGGAAATGATACTCTTATGGCCAATTCAGCCGGAATATGCGGAAAAACTGTTGAATGGGACTATCGAAAAAAATGTTTAGTAAAAGGAGAAATATTAACTTTAGGAACAGGTAATGCATATGCAAGAAGCGGAGGTATAACTGCAAGTGCAGAAAATGAATCTGTTATATCTAATTGTGTGGTGGAAGCTGATGTAAAAGCATCATCAAATGATTATAATACAATGGCGGCAGGAATTTCACCATGGCTTGACAGCTCTGCTATAGACAGATGTATTGTGAGAGGTCAGATTTATGGAAGCAATGATATCGGATATACATATGTAGGCGGAATAGCAGCCTCCGGTGATAATGGAAAAGTAGATTCTTCTATTGTTGAAACAACAGATATAGACGGATACGGTAATAGCTTACTTCTGGATACTATTAGTAATTTTGCTATGTGCAAAGGGAATATAGCGTTGCAACAAGGAACTAAAAACGGATATGTAACCTACAATGAACTAAGGAATATGGATACATATATAAAAATGGGATGGGACTTTATAAATGATTGGAAGATGGATTCCAATTCGGAGATAACTCTAATTTATTAAAATCAGCGTATTTTTGGAGGGAAAAATGAGGATAAAACAGAGAGGTTTATTTATAGTTATTTCGGTTATTTTACTTATGTGGCTTACAGGCTGTGGGAAAAAGACTGTAGCACTGGATGATTATATTAAAGTATCAGCAACAGGATATGATTCAATAGGAACTGCAGAGGTTTCGCTTGACTATAAAAAGTTTGAGAAAGACTATGGCAAAAAGATTAAGTTCAACAAAAAAGAGAGCAGACATGATTTTGTTAAGGAACATTCTCTGAAATCTTCTATGGATGATTCGAAGCTTTTGTTGGACACCTGCGTGCAGACTGAAATAGATAATGATAAACATCTAAGTAACGGTGATGTTATAAATGTAAAAGTGAGTTGTGATGAGGAACTTGCAAAGGAGTACTTTGGAGTTAAGCTTAATTATTCAGATATAGAATATGAAGTGGACGGCTTGGAAGAAGTAGACAAGTTTAATCCTTTTGATTATATAACAGTTGAATTTTCAGGAACTTCTCCTTATGTAAATGCACATATCAACGAAGATAGCGGTAGGAAGGAATTAAAGGATATATACTTTGAAGCTGAAAAAAATTCAAATATTAAACTGGGTGAAGAAGTTGAAGTAAGAGCAAAAGCAAAATATAAGTAATAGAGAATTTGTGGAAAAGTATGGTTCTATAATATCGGAAACTTCAAAAAAATATAAATGTGAGGGAGTTGACTTTTTATATTAAAAGTACTACTGATATACCTGAGAGCTCTATGAATGAGTTAATATCTGCAGGTGAAAGTAAGATTCGAGATTATATTAACGACAATTGGAGTAAACCTGAGAACTTAATCAGCATAAAGTATGAAGGCAACTATGTATTATCTTTGAAGGAAGATAATACAACATGGGGATTGTATGATAATTATGTATATATGGTATACAAAATTCAAGCAACCAATCCGGATCCGGTTGAAAATGTAGAATATTATGACTATGTATGCTTTTCAAACCTTATACTTTCGACAAAAGGTGAATGGTCTTTCGGATTAGGAGGTTATACTCAAAAATCTGATGACTTTGATGATAACAGTTCATTTATGGTTGGTAATTATAGATATGGAGGATACCAAGATTTGAAATCACTTATGTATGGTGAAATAGTTCCAAATCTGGATAATTACAACTATACTACAACTCTAAGTCCGAATTAGTGAAAATAGGGGCTGTCGGGAAAGGATAGCCAAATATACAAGGTGTTGTGATAAACTTTTTACAAGTTTAAATGTAGTATATAGTTTCCTCTATGCAAAACTATACTTGAAAAAATTAGAATAATATATTCATAATAAAGGGGTATAAAATGAAAAAAGGATATTTCATAGGTTTACTGTTTTGCGCGGTACTTTTGACAGGTTGCTCCGGTATTTCGTCTACTATAGCGGATATGCAGATAAAGAGTGCAAAAAAAAGTATGGAATCGGAGAATTATGATAAGGCTATAAAGAAGTTGAAAAGAGCCGTAGCTATACAGAAAAAAAACGTGGATGCGTATATAATGCTTGCAGATGCATATGTGAAGGCTGGAGAACAAAAAGAGGCGGAGGATACTATAGACAAACTTCGTGATTTGGACGATGTGAGACTGAGCGGCAAACAGGAAGAGAAAGTTTGCTTACTTGACAGCAAGAGAATCTATAGTGATATGCTCAACAATTTCTATAAAACAGGTCTTATAGGTGATGATGATGAACTGTATTTCTATAGTGATGTAAATGAAATAGATTCACTGGATAGTGATAAAGTTCCTGACTATTATTACTTTACATTAGCTGATATAACAGGTGACGGTCAAGATGAAATAATTATTTCAAAAAAAGATAGAGACGGTAGTAGTGAATATATTAAGCCGTTTAAGTTAATAAAAGGAAAAGCTGTACGAATTGGTCTTTTTAGTGCACCTGTTATATTTGCTGATAACGGTAATGCAGTCGAGTATTATAATTCGTCAGATAACGGTGATTTGAATGTATTAGGATTGAATTATTCAATAGTACGCTATATGAAATTAGATAAAGACAGCCAAAGTAAAGAGATAGAGGAAACCAAGCAGTTGATAGCTGATAATAAGGTTATACTCAGCTCAGATGATATAGTCAATCGTGTGAATCCTGACAGAATCAAAGAGGCCGTAGATGCAATGGAGGTTCCGGATATTGATGATATTGATATTGAAGAAGATAATAAGAGTAAAAATTCCGGAGACAAAAATAGTAAAAATGAAGATTATAAGGAACGTTATAGGAAGAGACTGACTAATATTATTGATAGTGCTGATTATAAGGATGAATATTGGTTTAAACTTGCAGATATTACAGGTGACAATAGAGATGAGTTGATTATTAAACGAATATATGATGAATCGAATTATTATGTGGATATATATAGTGTTGTAGACGGTAAACTTTATCTTTATATTTATGGAGAATATGGGGAACTGTTTAGAGTTTTTTTGATGATAATTCCGTATTATGCGGTAGGGAACATTCAAATAACAAAAAAATGAGTTTGAATATTATAAATATAATAAAGATATATCAAGACTTTACATGGAAAAAAAGCCGGACAATATAGAGGGTGATATTGACTATCTGAATAAATTGCTGGAAAAAGAAGGTAAAGCTGACTTTGGATGATATAAATACCGAGTTGACATATGATAATATTGATACGGCACTTGGAAAAATAGAATTTTATAGTTTAGATAGGGTTTTTATTAGAGGTGACTATGAAAAGAAGGTATATAGTATTATTTTTTTATTTAGCATCATGCTTTTTGACCGGATGTGCAAATATTGCTTCTATGAGAGCAAGTGTACAACTAAAAAGTGCTAAGAAGTATTTATTGTCGGAAGACTATGAAAAAAAGCGATTGTAAGGCTTAATAAAGCTATTAAAATAGAACCTAATAATGTGGAAAGCTATATTTTTACTGGCGGAAGTTTATCAAAAGAAAGATATGCAGGATAAAGTTGAAGATACTTTAGATAAAGCACGTGAAATAGAAAATTTAAGTGATAGAGATATTGCTAAAATTGACGCCTTGGATTATAAGAGGGTATATTCGGATATACTTAATGACTTTTTATAAAACCGGAATTATCGGTAATGACGATTTTTTTCCTTTGGGATGCTAAAGTAAATGATTATAAAACGATAGATGACAGTAATAAGCGGTTTTTATTTTTGTGATTTCTGATGTAACGGGTGATGGTCAAAATGAAATAATTATTATTAGCAGATACAATTCATCATATCAGGATTTATCAAAGTATGATGTACATGTTTATAAAATAATAGACAGAAAAAGCAATAGAGATTTTCAGCTACGATAATCTGTCTTATTATGATTATTCAGTTTCATTTTTAGATAAAGATAAGATTGCTTTTATATAGTAATTCAAATATTGAAGATGCAGATATATACCGATATAATCCACATTTGATATATTTTAGTTATTCAGATATAAGTAAAGATGAAAAAGAGGAAGCGGTAGATAAGCTTAAACATAATCAAGCGAAAATCTCTTCAGATTATGTGGTTAATCCTTTAAATCCAAGTAATGTTAATGAGGCTATAGATAACCCAGCTGTAGTGGAAGTACCAAATATTGAGGATATAGACGATTTTTTTATAATGATGAGTTGGATAATAAAAAAACAAAAGAGATAATGATGAGGATTATAAAGATTTATATAGAGACAGATTGATGGATTTGATTAAGGATAAATCAGACTCATTTTACTTTAAATTAGCTGATGTAGTAGGTGACGAAAAAGATGAGCTTATAATTAAAAAGTGATAACCCTGAAAGGAACTGAAGATTATTTCGGAGGTAATCCTTATTATTATACTGTTTATGGTGTAGTAGACAATAAGCTTTTATATGATTACAAGTGGATATTATACATTTAGATTTTTTTACAAGATGGTACTTTAATGGAGTTTGAAGAAGATGATGAGCCACATGCATTCTTTAGTTCTAAGCCGCTTAAATCTAATTCGGATAAAGATATTTTTAAAGTTTGTATATTATAGACAAGGTAAGTATCGTACAGGAGACCAAGAATTTTTGGAACAGTTACTTAAGAAACCTGTCAAGATAAAGGATTCCGATATCAATATCAAGGTGACACGTTCGAATATTGATAAAGAATTGGATTAGTGTTGGAAGGTTTATTTATAGTTATTTCGGTTAACTTACTATACTACAACCCTAAGTACGAATTAGTGAAAATAAAAGGTAGATTAGCTTAAGTCTACCTTTTATTTTAATAGAAAAATTAGATATTTTATGTTAAGATTATCCTATTAAAACTAATGTCACTGACTATTAAAGATTTAGGGGGGACAAATTGCTAATTACTAGAGAAATGGACTATGCTGTGAGGGTTGTTAGAGCATTAAAGGACGGAACAAAAGTTTCAGCAACTGAGGTTGCAAAAAAAGAACATTTGCCACAGGCTATTACTTACAAAGTGCTGAATAGTTTACTGAAGTCAAAACTAATAGGAAGTATGAGGGGAGTTAACGGAGGATACTATTTAAAATGCGATCTTTCACAGACTACATTGTATGATATATGTGTTGCACTTGGTGAAGATATGAGTATAACGGAATGTATTAGAGAAGGTTATGACTGTATAAACAACAGATGTGGGGAGTGTATTTTGAATAAAGAATTCAACAGAATACAGAGCTCGCTTAATAGGGAACTGCAAAAAACCACTTTGGATAAACTGTTATAGGTTTATCCTTTTTTATTATAAAATTTTACATATAACTTTGTGTTATGGGTTACGACTTAAATAATAGTAAATATTGTATAATATAATATTAAGGAAAACATAATAAAAAAACTTGACATAATATGATTACAGAATTAAACTATGGTTAATAATATATGACAAGGAGAGGTTATGAGTGTTATCGGTCTATTTTTTTGTGTTGTTTATTTAATATTTGCAGTAGTGTGTGCTTTTAGGGAAAGCTCTATCACGGCACCGTATAAGTATTTCAAAATATACGGTAGATGGAGAGCTTTTTGGGCGTTTGATTTTACAGGACTTGGTATTGTTTTGATGTTCGGTTCTATTTTAGATATGACAGGATATACATGGACACTTACTGAAAGTTTCTTGGAGTTTGTATCTGCACCTGTATTACTGCTGTGCGGTATAGTATCATTTTTTATCGGTATTCTTATATATGTAATCACATACAAGAAATGTCCGGAAGATTTTAAAAGTAAGCTTATTCTACATATGATAATGACAGCGTTCGGTACAACTATTAAGGTAGGCTTTTTCTGGTTGATGTTCGTTTTTAAGATCTGGAGTTATACCATGCCTAAGGCGATTACAGGAAGCGACGGAAGGACTTATGTAAAGTATAATAACGGAGATATATATTCCAAAGAAGGAAAACGAGTTGGAAATATGACCGGTGACGGAAGTTTTACAGTTTTACAAACCGACAACGGTACATTGATAGAGAATGATATAAAATTCAAATAATTAGTTATTTATAACTTTTTATAATAAAACCTTTTTGGAGGATTAGAGATGAGAAAAGTAAGTTTGATTGCTGTACTTGCAGTAGTAGGATCGGTTGCAATGTCTGTACCTGCGTTTGCAGGAGATTGGGTAGCCAGCGGCTCAACATGGGAGTATTACGAGAACGGTAGTCGTACAGCAAACAGATGGGTGCAAGGTGCAAACAGTCAGACATGGTACTACATCAAAGGTGACTGTAAGATGGCAAGCAATGAGTGGGTACTGTCAAACGGAGCATGGTATTATATGAACTCAAACGGTGCTATGGCAGTGAACCAATGGGTACAGTCCGGTGGAGACTGGTACTATATGGGTGGCAACGGTGTAATGGTTACCAATCAAGTGTAGGCGGCTATGTGCTTGGCAGTGACGGTAAGATGAAGACAAATAACTCTAATGCAAGCACCAATTCGACACAGCAGAGTACATCTAGGAACAATAAGTCGGAGTATTCATTATCGGATCTGATCGGAACATATTCGGGATATGTATATGAATACGGAGAAAAGGCCGATGCTACAATATCAATATATGAAGATATGGGTGAGGTGTATGCAGATATTTGTTATGATGATTCAGATGGTGATGAGCGTGGACGTAGATACCGTGTAAGCAAGGATGATACTTCGTTTAAATTTGGTGCAAGTGTAGATATAAGAGATAAAAGTGGTATATGGGGAGGATTGCTAGGGTATTCTTATGACTCGGTAAAATTTGATGGAACAAGATTAAAAACAAAATTTAGTGATAGTAGCACATCATTTGTTGTAGACAAAAACTAATTTTAATTAAAATATATAAAACCCCACATCAGTGGATGTGGGGTTTTTGTCAGCGAGTAGACTTGGTGGAGGATTATGAAAAAAATTGTTTTGGCTTCTGTGATTAGTTTATCATTGGTATTTACAGGATGTGCCAAGATTTCATCAATGCGTGCCGGTGTACAGATAAAGAGTGCACAAAAGTACTTACTGTCAGAGGATTATGAAAGGGCTATAGAAAAATTAAACAGAGCTATTGCTATGGATCCGAAGAATGTTGAGGCACATCTTTTGCTTGTTGAGGCATATCAAAAGTCTGATATGAATGAAGAAGCGGAGGAAGTGTTAGAGAAACTTCGTGATTTTGACGAACTGACAGAGGAGCAGAAAGAGAAGCTTGAAGCATTGGACAGTAGAAAAGTATATAAAGATATACTGATGAATTTCTATAAGACAGGAGTTATAGGAGAAGAGGACACAATCTATTTGTATAAAGAGGTGAATGACTATAATTCTATAGATGATGATTCTTTGTACTCATATTATATGAAGCTTATGGATATTACCGGAGATAATAAAGACGAAATCTTAGTTTATCAAAGACGAAAAGACGGTGATAGTGACGGTGTATTATGGGTATTTGAAGTTAGAGACGGCAAGGCGGTGACTCTATGTCTTAAATTATGTGATTATAACAGTTCATTTATCCTGAATAATAATACTATATTGTTTAACTACAATAAAAATGATGCGGAATCTGATGAAGTATATAGTTATAGTTCGGTAGTATCAAGATTTGAACAATTGGATAAAGACGATGATAAGGTAAATGCAGCAATGAATATGGCGGAAGGCAATAAAATAAAATTGAGTATGCCTGATATTGATACCTTGCTTAATTCTGATAATATAGAAACATCTGTCAATAAGATGGATGTGTCAAATATTGTTTATAATGACAAAAAGAAACATAGCGGTACGTCAGAGGATTATAAAGAAGTATACAGAGAATTTTTGATAAATTATAATGCTGAAGGCGCTATACCGGTAAAGTTTAAGCTTTTAGATATTACAGGTGACGGTAAAGACGAACTTATTATTAAAGATTATAAAGACGGAGTGGATGATTATTGTATATATGAAGCCATAGATGGAAAGGCATACAAGATTTTTGATGAGTATGGTAATGTTTTTGAAGTTTATAATGATAACACTATACTGGTAGAGTCGTTTTATGATGGTGAAACGTCCCCAATGTTTGCATGTTTTACATATGATAAAGATATTTCAAGATTCTATCGCAATAAAAATGGTGGGTATCGTAACGGAGATCAGGAATATTTGATAGATATGCTTAACAAAAAAGCAAAGCTGACAGGTTCTGAAATTACTACAGAACTTACACCGTCCAATGTTTATGATGCTTTAGAATAGATATATTTTTGCGGTGAGGAGGATTATGAAAAAAGTTGTTTTGGCATCTGCGATTGGTTTATCACTTATCTTTACAGGATGTGCCAAGATTTCATCAATGCGTGCCGGTGTACAGATAAAGAGCGCACAAAAGTACCTGTTGTCAGAGGACTATGAAAAGGCGATAGTGAGGTTAAACAAAGCTATTGCTATGGATCCGAAGAATGTAGAGGCACATCTTTTGCTGGTAGAGGCATATCAAAAGTCTGATATGAACGAAGAAGCTGAGGAAGTATTGGAAAAGCTTCGCGATTTTGATGAACTGACAGAGGATCAGGAAGAGAAGCTTGAAGCATTGGACAGTAGAAAAGTATATAAAGATATACTGATGAATTTCTATAATACGGGAATTATAGCCGGTATAGACATGTTTTTTCATGATAATAATGTAAACAGCTATAGTTCAATAGAAGATCAGAAATATTGGTTATATTATTTTAAGCTTATGGACGTCACAGGAGATGATAAAGATGAAATAATTATACATGAAAGAGAGAAAGCGGAGAATGATATTGGAGGGTACTTGATGATATTTCAGGTAGTAAAAGGATAAAGCGATTAAAATATACCATGATAACTGTGGTTCGGCTACAATACTTTACATTTATTTTAGATAATAATATGATTATCGCAAAATTACTATGGGGATGACTCGGATTATAATTCTATAGACATCTACAGTTATAATTCTGATATAGTACAGTTTGAAAAGAATACAAAGCAAAAAAAGATATGGCTATAGATATGGCTGATAATAATAAGATAAAGCTTAATATAGAAGATATGGATACTGTAATAAATCCTGAAAAATATTTCAAGGCTGTAGATAATATGAAGATTTCAGACAGTGATTTGCAGGAGAGTACCCAAAAAGCCTGATAAAGAAAGGAAAATAAAAGAACGATTGCAAATTATAAAGAATTATACAGAGATATATTGGATGAGTATTATAATAATACATTATATGAATATACTTTCAGACTGGAAGATATAACAGGTGACGGTCAGGATGAGCTTATTGTAAAAGAGGATTATTCAGCACACGCTTCAAATTACTATATATATGAAGTTAAAGGTGATAAGGCGAACAAGATTTTTGATGAATCAGGTTCAGAGCTTAAGTTTTTAGAGGATGGTAATATTCTTGATTCATATGAAAACAACTATGATAATGACCCGACGGGATACTATTATTATGTATATGATAAAGATATCTCAAGGTTCAGACTTGAAAAAGAAGGAGGATATCGCAAAGGAGACAAAGAATATTTTGATAAACTTGCCAATAAGCCTGTGAAACTTTACGGATGGGATGTAGACACTGAACTCACCCTGTCAAATATAGATGAGGCTTTGAGATAAATACAATTTTTATTAAGGAGGATTGAAGGATGTTTTGTCCTAAGTGTGGTCAACAGATTAGAGACGGACTGAAGTTTTGTACCAAATGTGGAGCACCGTTGATGCAGTATGGTAACAGCAACGGCAGCAAATCGTCCGGTGCAAATATTAAAAAGGAAGTGAACAACGACGAAACACAGCCCGTTTTGTCACGTGTAGCAAAGACGATGATCAGACGGAAGTTATACTTAAGAAAAGGGATAACGGAAGCGGTTATCAGAAGGTATATACTCCACCTGAGTTTACGATGCCAAGTAATGCTGATAATAAAAAGCAAAAAAAGGATAAGCAAAAAAAGAAAAAGAAGTCAAACCCTGTTGTAAAGATTATCATAATATTGCTGATACTCTTGATATTGGGAGCGGTAGGTACTACAGTGTGGTTCTTTGGCGGATTTGATATGATTACAGAGAGCTTAGGTATAGAAACGATATTTAGCAGTGATAAGCCTGACAAATCGGATAAAGCAAAATCTGATGATAAAGACAGTGTAAAGCATGAAAAGCCTAAGAAAGGCGGCAAAACAGATACTGATACATCTGAAAGCAGTGAAGAATCATCAGCACAGACAAATATGCCGCCAACAGTTGCATATGATTCGACAAATACTCAACCGACAGCATTGGCAAGCAGCGAATATATAATTCCTGACAGTGATACCAGAGTATTGGAGGAAAAGGATATACAAGGCTTTACTGCGGAGCAATGTCGTTTGGCAAGAAATGAACTGTATGCAAGGCATGGCAGAATATTTGATGATGCATCTTTGCAAAGTCATTTTCAAGCATGCAGCTGGTACCATGGAACAATACCGGCATCCGATTTCAGTGAGTCAATGCTCAATGAAGTGGAAATCAAAAACAGAGATCTGATACTCACATATGAAAAGAAAATGGGGTATAGGCAATAATATTTTTAGGAGGAATATATAATGGCAAAGTTTTGTGAAAATTGTGGCGCAGCCATGGACGACGGTGATGCGGTATGTGGACAGTGCGGTACACCTGTAGGTAGTGTAGGCGGTACAGCTCCGCAGACCAATTCAGGAACGGTAAATTCGCAACCGCAGGCAAATAACGGAGAGCCTAAAGCTCCGAATGCAAACAACAGTGCGTTTATAGGTAAGATTGTATGTGCAGTCATTGCATTGATTGTTGTGATCGGAATAGTAAATGTGGTAGGAAAGTCATCAAGCTATGACACTGTACTTAAGAAAATGGTTAAAGCAATAAAAAATGATGATACAGACGCATTTATCAATATTTCAAGCCAGGTCGGTCAAGCAATTCATAATGAACAATATGGTGAAGGCTCATATGAGGATATGATTGATAATTTCTTGGAAACAAAACTTGATAATTATGAAGATCAGGTAGACGGCAAAGTAAAGTCTATAACATATAAGATAAAGGATAAACAGGAAATTACAGACAGAAAGCTTAAGAAGGTGAAAGATACCATATCTGATCAGTATGATGTAGATGCCGATGATATCAGCAATATGATGAACGTAACTTTGAAGCTTAAAATAAAAGGAAAAGATGAGACAACAAAGGATGATTTAGATAATGTCGTATTGATTAAAGAAAAAGGTAAGTGGAAAGTATATATAGACTATATGAATGATTTTTAATTAATAATACACTTAAATAAAAGAAGTCTCGAAGTAAGAAAACATATTGTTACTTCGAGACTTTTATTTATTATTCAAATACCAAACCGATATTTTCCGATGTAAGATCTTCGTGAAGTGTTAGTGTGGAGAGTGTTAGACCAAGTTCACCTCTAATTCTCCTAATCTCAAACTGTCCTTCAAACTCTGAATCAAACGAGGTTGAAGCTACAACATTAGGAAATGTATGAGAATTTTTTTATCATATTTATAATAATTAACCGAATATTTTTGAGTTTTCCTCTCTAACTACTTCTAATATACCTTGAGTGGTACTGCTGACCGCTTTCATATCGTTAACAGTAAACATTGTAGTAAGTTTATCTCCGAATACTCCGAATATAGCTAATTTACTATAATCAATTCCATCATATATAATGAGGTCATCTACATGGTCACCGTTGGTATCTGCTAATGCAAATTTCATGCCTTGAGCTTCATTATTGTCCCAGCTGACATCATTAAGTTTATGATTATTATAGACTTGTAACAGAGCATCTCTATATATTTTTTTAAATATATTTCTTGATGAACTGTTATTTAAATCCACTCCGGTTATTGTACCGTCTGAACCAAGTGTGTAGCCGTCCACAGAAGTATCTATTGTCATTGCCCCGTCATCACCGAAATGATACCATACTCCGTCAACTTGAACCCATCCGGTTGCCATATCACCGTTTTCTTTTAAGTAGTACCACACTCCGTCAATCTGTTGCCAACCTGTAGCGATATGCCCTGAAGCATCTCTATATCTATAGATACCGTTATTTGACTCCCATGAGTTATTAGGATGCTTTTCTTTATCCAATTTTATCACGTATTCGGCAACAGAAACCTCATGCTTTGTTCCGCTTTCATCTGTACAGTAAGAACTTAATTTATAGTCACCGTCTTCATCAAGAATAATAGGTGATTTATATTCCGCTTCAGTAGCTGAAAGTCTTTGATTATCAGTTTCTAATGAGTATGTTATATTATAGTTTTTTAAATTTGATAATGTGATAATTACAGTATCGGTAAAATCACCTGATGAAGTGGAAAATCCTACAATATAATTTAGAGAATCCAACTTTTCATCAATCTTAGCAAGTTCATCCTTGGTTATACCTTCTATCTTCTGTGCCTTTTTCAGGGTGTCATCAGCATCTGTGACTCTTCCTACCTTTGCAAATGTATCTGCCAAAAGTATATGTGCACCGACATTTTTAGGATCGATTTGTATTGCTTTTTGCAATGCCAATATAGCTTCTTCATAGTCGGCAGCTACAAGATACTTATCTGCAAGTTTCAATTGCTTTGATACACGCATTGATGTGATCTGTGAACACCCTGTAAGGCCAGTAGTGAAAAATGCGGCTGTCAAGAGTGTTAATATAAATTTTTTGTACATAATACTCCTTCTTGTATAATACAACTCAACTGTTTATATAAGAATATTACTAAGATATGGGTTAGTCAACATTTTAATGGATGTAATAAAAACAGTTTTTTAGGTAATATGTTATATAGAAGGAAAGAATCTATAGTGTAACAATATGAAAATATCATACAGATTAAGAATGTAAATACATAATATAACTATATGACATAAGATAACGGGGTTATCATAATATAAAGTAATATATAAGATTATATTGTTAAAATCATAATATATGGTAATATATATATAAGCAAAAGTTAATGTATTTGTAAAGATAATAACATACATGATTTAACGAATATAGTTGGAGAGGTTTTGTAATGGAACTTATAGGGAAAGTGTTGGCAAAAAGATATACTATAGTTGAAAAACTGGGGCATGGCGGATATGGAGATGTATATAGAGCTTTTGACGCCAATTTGCAGCTTGATGTGGTAGTAAAAAAGCTTAAAGATTTGAGAAAAAGTGAAAACGGAGGTCGTGAGGAGGTAGATGTTTTAAAGCAACTGCATCAGGAAAATCTCCCTGCAGTATTTGATTTTTTTGTAGAAGACGGACAGGCTTATACAGTTATGAGTTTGATTCCAGGACAGGATTTGGAGGAAGTTCGAGAGAAGTATCCGAGATTTAACCAAAAGCAGGTATTGTACTGGGCTAAGCAACTGGCAAGAGCATTGGCATATTTACATACCAGAAAACCGAGTATAATTCATTCTGATATAAAGCCGTCAAATATTATGTTAAAACCGGACGGAGATGTATGTTTGATCGATTTTAATATATCGCTGGCTATTACAGGAGATTACTCATATGCTTCGGGAACAAGCAAAGGATTTTTCACCTCCTGAACAATACCCTGACTTAGGGTTCTATTTAGAAAAAAACTGGAGCACAGTTATACAATACTGAATATGATGACAGGACATCTCAGGCCGTTACAATAATGAGAAAAACTATAGGAAGCGGCATTGATGAGAGATCGGATATATACAGTTTGGGAGCTACTCTATATACACTGATAACAGGAGAGAAGCCCAGCAGTCATTATTGGAATAACGGTTCCATTTTAGATAAAAATATTAGTATAAGTCCGGGATTTGCACATATTATAGATAAGATGATGCAGCTTGATCCTGATGACAGATATCAAAACGGTGTAGAACTTTTAGACGCTTTAGATAATATCATTGAATTGGATGACAGGTTTATAGAGCTGAAGAAGAAAAGACGAGGACATAGAGCTATAACTTTTCTTATGTTTGTAACATCTGCCTGCCTTATGGTATCGGGATATTTTATTAGAAAAAGAGAATTGGATATAGAATATAATTCCGTAATAAATGAGATTAGAGATAATATCGGTAACGGAGACTATGATATCGACAGTTTATTGGATGAAGCACAGAGTATATTACCGAAAAGAATTGATGCATATGAGGCAAAGGTTGAGAGTCTGTATAAGTCCGGCAATTATAATGAATGTATATCATATGGTACAGATGCTATAGACAGTCCTAAGTATGATGTAATCACCAAAGATGATAAAGACAGTCTTGGAAATATGTTCTATATAGTCGGAAATGCTTATTATGAAAATGAAGATTATTCGAGTGCAATTGCAAACTTCCAAAAAGCGATAGAGTATAATGCGACAAATCCTTTATTCTACAGAGATATATCCATTAGTGAAGCTAAGAACGGAAATACCGAAGATGCTATAACATATCTTAATTATGCCGTTGACCATGGGCTTGAGGAAGATTCGATTCAGATGGCAAAGGGAGAGATAGAATTTTCAAAGTCAAATTATGATTTGGCAATAGAAAGTTTTGAAAGAGCTTTTGAGCTGAGCACTGATGACAGTGTAAAAAGAAGAGATATGGTTCTTGAGATAAATACATATAAAAAGATGGGTAATGAAAGTCTGGACAAGGCTATTGAATTTATGAAGAACAGAGAAGGAGAATTCGGAGACAGCAGTCCTTATTTGATTGAGAGTATGGCGGATATGTATGCCAGAAAGGGTGATTATCAAAATGCGGCCACATACCTTGCCAAATTGAAGAACATGGGAGATATATCTCTTAGGACATACAGCAATATAGCAATTGTTTATCAAAATATGGGAGATATGTCTAATGCCAAGAAGTATCTTAATGAAATGATTGATACATATCCGAATGAGTATGAATCATATATGAGATACGCAATGTTTGAAGCGGATGAACAAAGCAGACTGCCGAATGAGTCCAGAAATTATTCGGATTTTGCAAAGTATTATAATAAAGCTGTGGAATTGTATCAAAATGCTAAAGCGGATGATGTAGAGATGAAGAAGCTTTCATCCATGGCGGAACAGCTTAAAAGCGGTGGTTGGTTCAAATAATTGACGAGGTGAATTATGGTTGGAATATTTTTTATGTTAGGTGGGGCTGTACTGTTTGTAGTTACAATTATAGTAGCAGTCATATTTGGAGTGAATGATTCATATGCCAAAAAGGAGCTGAAGGAGTACATAGATGAACAATACTAAAAGAAAAAATAAATTGCCGGCTTTAACAATGCTTTTATTTATATTCGCCATGCTTATGCTTTTTAGTGTGAGTGCACAAGAGATGGGTGATATTTTATCATCATATGTCGGCAAAGACAGTATAAGTTTATATGTACAGGGAAAAAGTGATATGAAAGTATCAGCACAGATAGGTACTAAGGATATAAAGGATGTAGATGTAGTGCCGCTTAGTGATACTGAAAAGATTGAAACATTGATATTGGTAGACAACTCCTTATCTACTACAGAGGAGAGCAGGCCTGTAATAACGGAGTTATTGACAGGTATTGTGGGAAATAAATTGCCTAATGAATCTATATCAATTGCAACTTTTTCAAAAAGTATAGAATATAAGGTAAATGATACCACAGATTATACACAGTTAAAAAATGCTATCGATTCATTGGAGTATAAATATCAGGATGCATACCTGCTGCCTGTACTCTATGATTTGTCTAAGGAGTATGCTGCAAAGGAAGATAATGTTTTTAGAAGAGTAATCATTGTATCTGACGGAGCAAGTGATGAAGAAATCGGTGTAAAGGTCAGTGAATTGTTATCACAGTTAAAGAAGAACTCATTTCCGATATATACATTCGGATGTAAAGCTGAAGACGGCTCAAATAACGGAGACTTGGAAAATCTGTATTCGATAGCAAGAGCTACAGGAGCGGAATATTGGACTGTAAACGATATAAATAATCCTGATGAGATTTCATCACAATTTCTAAAAGATTGGTAGATATAGACAGAGTGGATATTAAGGTACCGAAGTCATTGCAGGACGGCTCTGAAAAAGGCGTAAAGTTATCAATTATGAACGGAGGGCTCAGTCAGGATGCATCTACTACTGTAAATATGCCTTTCGGTTCATCTCAAAAGGATAAATCTTTACCGCTTATCATAATAATTGTTATAGCGGTGTTAATAATAATATTGCTAATCATATTGATTGTGAATCTTGCAAAGAAAAAAGATGACGGATATCAGCAAGTTTTGGACGATCTTCAAAATAAAGAACAAAGCAGGAGCAGCAGTCAAATGCAGGCTGAAAATTTTCAAAGACAAAATATTCCGGCACCTATAAATCGTGACAAGAGAAATGTCAGAGACAGAGTGTACTCGGTTTCATCAAACACACCGAATAACAGTCAATCCGATATACAAAAAACACCTGAAACACCTCAAAGTAGAGAAGACAACGATATAATCGAAAATGATGATTTCAGCAGGGCGGATACGGAACCTTGTAATGTAGACATAGAGAAAAAGTACCTACTGTTGTCATAGAGGCGATGGGTAGGTCTTGGGAGATAAGCATATCTAAGCCGATACTTATCGGTAGAGGTGATGATTTGGATATACAGTTAAGAGACAGGACCGTATCAAAAAAACATTGCATGATTTATTATGAAAACGGCAATGTATATATTAAAGACTTGAAGTCAAGTAATCATACTTTTATCGGAAGACAAGATATTACTGAAACAGGAAGTTATCTTATGAAAGTAAATATGTTGAAAATGAGATTAGGTGATGTAGATGTTATTGTTGAGGTAAACAGATGATTTCAAGCTATGGATTCAGTGAAATCGGCAACAGCAAAAAGAATATAAATCAGGACGCTATATTTTACAATGATAACGGTGTAACAGGAATTTTTGTGGTATCTGACGGCGTCGGAGGTATGAAAAGCGGTGAAGTGGCTTCATCTAAAGTGTGTGAAAAGATAGAAACTGCATGGAGTACTGTAAATAGCAATGAAATCAGTGATGTAAAAGAAATTGTATCCGTCATAAAGGAAAAGTTAACTGAATGTCATGAAGAGATACTTTCAGAATACGGCAACGAGTGCGGTGCTACAGTTGTTGTATTGGTGATAAGTATTGGACAATGTGCAGTAATCTGGGCCGGTGACAGCAGATGTTATATGATGAACGGAAAGTCGGGGATATTTACCGCATTGACTAAGGATGATGTGGAGAATGAAAAAGACAGCAAGATAACCAATGCAATAGGATTTTTTTCCACTCCGATGTTTAATACTACATACTTAGATTATGAAGGGAAGGCGTCATTTTTGCTTATGAGTGACGGAATATACAAGTATGTAGACAAAGAGTCCATATCAGATGCTGCAAGATTGAGCTTTGTATATGGTAAAGTACAGAAGGCATGTGAAAATTTAAAGAATGAAGCATATAAGAACGGTGCAGGAGACAATCTGTCACTGATTGCAGTAGCTGCTTTAGTATAAAAATTTTAAGTAAATTATATAAAGGAGTGCATAATGAACTTAGTTTTAACAGTTTATGGAATATCCGCATTTAAAGAATATCTTTTACCTTCTATGGATAATACCAATTACAGTATTGTAATTGAAGGTGCATTATTTGAAATAGGAGATGATATCAGTCTGAATCTTGAGGTAGTGGACAGAAAGTGGAGCATTGAAAAGTCGGAACACTATACAATAGAATCAAAATGTGAAGAGAGTGAGATCTACAAGCTAAAAAACGGAGACAGAAAGACAATAGTATTTTCATCAAACTATCAGCTTGAATTGATTGTAAGTGAAGTATCAAATGATGCATTACTGACAGAGAAAGTACGACATAAGTAAATTAAATCAGATAAGTATAGGGACGAGACAGGTCTAATGATATATCTTATGACGGAATGAAGCTTGTGGGAAAATTTCATGCCGATATATATAGGCGAGGCAATGAATTTGTATTAAGAGACAAATCAAAGAACGGTACGTTTATAAACGGACGAAGGATAAAAGAATACGGAAAGACAAATGATGCCGAGTGTGTGCTTATTTTTGGAGACTGCATTGATATTTACGGATTAAGACTTATATATATGAAAGATTTTCTTGCAATAAGAAATAAGAACGGTGCCGTTATATCAGATAATCTTGTAAAGGTTGATGTGAAGGAGTATGTAGCAGAGATAAATGCAAAGAGTGAAAATCACAAGCTTTTTCACAGATCTCCCAGATTTATTCCTGAAATAGATACAAAACCTATTGAGATAGAAGGGCCTCCTGATGAGAGAAGAACGGAAAAGAGACCTTTATATATGGTTATAGGTCAACCGCTAACAATGATGATTCCTATGGTACTTGGAACCACTTTGATGAGCTTTGCCAGAGGTGGAAACAGTGCGTTTATGTACACCGGAATTATCACATCTGTGGGTTCGGCTGTAGTAGGTACTGTTTGGGCGCTTACAAATATGAATCACGCAAAGAAAATGGATAAAGAGTACAATGAAAAAAGAATCAGAAAGTATGGAGATTATCTGAATAAAGCGCGTGAAGAAGTAGTAGATAAGTATAATAAAAATACAAAAGCATTGGATGAGATATACTCATATTTCGCTCCTTTAGATATAGAGGCGAGCGGTAAGCTTTGGAACAGAAATAACAGACATACAGATTTTCTAAGCCATAGAGTCGGGATAGGAGAAGTGGATTTTCAGGCTGAAATAGTTGTACCGAAGGAAAAGTTCAGCTTGGATTATGATGAACTTGAAGAAAAGGCAAGAGGTATCAGACATGAGTATAGCAAACTGAGAGATGTTCCGATATGTGTAGATCTTTTAAATAATAAGCTCATCGGTGTCATCGGAGGAGAGGGAAAGACAGGTTGCTATCAAATAATGAATAATCTTGTTGCACAGATAGTGTCTGCAAACAGTTATTTTGATGTGAAAAACAGTCTTTTTGTATGATGACAGTAAAGAAATAGATAAGGATAAGTGGGAATTTGCAAAATGGTTGCCTCATAGCTGGTCTGATGACAGAAGTACAAGATTCATAGCAGGTAACAAAAATACAGCAGGAGAAGTTTGCTATGAGATAGCAAGGGTTTTGCGAGGAAGAATCGAAAATAATGATGTGGAAGAAGAAAATATAAGCTTGAAGCCACATTATATTATATTTATTGAAAACAGTAAGCTCTTGGAAGATGAGATTATAGCAAAATATATTTATGATCCATTGCTTAAGTGCGGAATCACATCAGTATTGATGGTGGAAAATTATGATGATCTGCCGAATGAATGTGAGTATATAATTGAGAACACTCAAAATTACTCAGGAATATATGATGTACAAAAAAAATAGATAAGCGAGTAGATGTAAAGTTTGACATGGTATATGACTATGACCTGTTGGAGTTTGCGAGACAGCTTTCAAAGGTTCGCCTTGAAGAAGCCGGAGTAAACGGTGAAGTTCCGTCAATGCTTACATTTTTTTGAAATGTATAATGTAAAGAAGCCGGAAGAACTCAAAGCTATAGACAGGTGGAAAAAAAGGGCAGAACATATGAAAGCATGAGAGCTTTGATAGGACAAAAAAAGCGGATGTCAAGACATGTATCTTGATATAAATGAGAAATATCATGGCCCACACGGTCTGTTGGCAGGTACTACAGGTGCAGGAAAAGAGTGAGACATTACAGACATATATGCTTTCACTTTCACTTAATTTCAGCCCGGATGATATCGGATTTTTTTCGTTATTGACTATAAGGGCGGCGGAATGGCAAATCTTTTCGATAAGCTGCCTCATATGATCAATCAAATATCAAATCTGTCGGGAAATCAGGTAAGAAGAGCCTTGGTATCCATCAAGAGTGAAAATGTAAGAAGACAGAAAAATTTTTCAATGAATATGGTGTCAACAATATAGATAAGTATACAAAACTGTATATAAACGGTGAGGCTAAAGTTCCGGTGCCACATCTTATAATAGTCATTGACGAATTTGCACAGCTGAAGAAAGAACAGCCTGATTTTATGCAAGAGATAGTCAGTGTATCACAGGTAGGAAGAAGCCTTGGAGTACATCTTATACTTGCTACACAAAGACCGGGCGGAGTTGTAAGTGAGGATATAAGAAGTAATACCAAGTTTAAGGTTTGTCTGAGAGTGCAAAGTAAGTCGGACAGTTCCGAGGTGCTTGGAAGAAGTGATGCGGCATATATAACTCAGTCGGGTAGAGGCTACCTACAAGTAGGCAGTGATGAAGTATTTGATTTATTCCAAACTGCGTGGAGCGGTGCGGAGTATGACGATATGGAAACGGATGATAATCTTGAGATTGCAAAAATGCTTTCAGAGAGCGGAAAGCCTATTATTGTCGGTTCCGTTAAGAAAAGAAAAAGAGCTGAAGCACAGGCGGAACGTTGGATTGATTCATTAGTGAATATTGTTGACAGATCTTTAGCAAATCTCGGGTTGAAACTTGAAGAAGTTAATACCGATGTACAAAACAGTACAGCGTTAATGGACAGTATTTTTGATTTGATTACCGCCCAGAATATCATATATGAAAGAAATACATATAATGAGAAAAAAATGCTGAATCTTATAGATTTATATAAGAATGTAGTGAGTATGAGAGACAGCAGTACAAATATTGCAAGTGATTTGATTGCAGTTGCAAGTTTGACCGGTGTGAAGTTACCTGATATGGCAAAGCACAGTCAGTTGGAAGCGGTAGTAGACTATTTGGCAAATACAGCTACAGAAAACGGGTATAACAGAGATTTCAGCCTATGGATGCCGCTATTACCTGAGATGCTTGAACTTGATGATTTACCGGGTTATAAAGAGTCTGTATTTGACGGAGTAAGTTATATGGACAAAAACGGGCTTGGAGTAATGGTCGGACTTGTGGATGATATAGAGAATCAGGGACAATATCCGTTGGTAGTTGATGTGGAGAAGAGTGGAAATACTCTATTGTATGGTGGTGTTTCTACAGGAAAGACCACATTTATGTGTACTTATATCTACTCTTTGATAAGTACTGTCTCACCGGAAGATGTAAGACTTTATATAGCATCATACAGCAATGATTCCTTAGCATGGTTTGCGGATGCACCGCATATAGACAAGTTGATTAAGAGAGACAGTGATACAAATCTTAAAGAGAGTCTGCTTGGTGATATTGTCAGAGAGATGGAAATGCGAGATGAAATGTTTGAAGGTGAAAACTTTGAACAGTACAATAAGCATAACCCTGAGGATAAGTTACCTTCGATAATAGTTTTGATAGATAATGCTAATGACTTTATAAAGGATGTACCGAATTCTAAAACAAATATATTGAAGATACTTCAGAGAGGAATGAATCTGGGAATATATGTGGTTGTTTCAGTAGTCAAGAATGATTTTGAAGGATTTAATTCCGCGATGTCGGAATACTTCAGAAATGTAATCAGTCTGGTACAGAATGATAAATTTGACTATGTATGTTCCATGAGGATAAAGAATCCGGATATACTGCCGGATGAAAATGTAAAGGGAAGAGGACTTTGCAAATTAGGCGACAGGACAATGGAGTTCCAGACAGCTGTGCCGTATGGCAATATTGATGATATCAGCGAAAAGATAAAGTCAAGATGCAGGGAGTTAAACGGTAGTGTTGAATCAGATGAACTTAAAGAGAGGGGAATAAAGAAAAGACGAATTACAGGGGAGCTGCCTAAAACTTTAGCAGAGTTTGCCGATATAAGTAATGTGGCTAAAAGTATGGAAAAGGGTGATTTTATACCTGTAGGATATACGGATGATATTGCACATGAGATAGCAGGTATAAATCTTCGCAGAGTATATAAGTATGTATTTATGGGCAGCAATTTAGATGAGGTTGATAACGGCTTCAATGTAGCGGTAACAATGGCAGCAAAGCTCGGCGATGTATTCATATTTGATTTTGAAAGGAAATCTGACAGGTTAGCTGTGAATATAGGCGCAAAGCTTGTGGATAATCCAAGTGATGCGGTTGATGAGATGATAAGCTCATATATGAAGCTTGTAGTACCTTATAGAGATAAAATATTAAAATTCATAGCCGATAATAATATTGATACCGAAAATCCTAAGGATGCAGATTTGCTTTTATGACTATATATTTGAGAAAAAAATAAAATCAAAAAAAGTATTTTTGGTGCATCAGGAACTTGAAAGATTTTTGTAAAAGGAATCAACAGTATATGTGAAGCGGAAGATAAAAAGATTATTGAAGTCAAAAAGCAAAAAAGGCTTGAATATAATGAAAAGAGAGCATCAAATCCTGATATGGAAGAAGTGACAGATGCAATGCTGAATAATATGATAGAAAAAGTTATATCAAGAGATGCTATAAACAAAGCAAACTGGGTTAAGTCACTTACAAAAATAGCAAGTATATACTGTGCAAGAAATTTGTTTTGGATAGTAGAAAATACTGAAACAGATTTGGTAGATTTGGGGCAAAGAGCCAGAAGCTTATTTGAAGCAATAAGATCCGACAGGACTTTAATGAAAGATGACGGTACAACTATATTAACACTTAAGGATGTTATAGGAATGCAGTTTGGCGGTAAAGTCGTAGACTACGGCAAATACAGCATGAACGGATTGCCGATTAATGAAATTTCAGGAGAGCTTAGATCAGGTGTAGGGTTTCACAACCAAGACTGAATTTTTCCAAGTCGGCCGGTATTGTAGTTGTTCCGCAAGCAGAATATATAGACTAGTTGGGGTGAAATATGGTTTCAGTTGTCATTGTTGATTCTGATGTAAATGAAGCCGATGAAATTGAAAATATTATCAGACGTATAGCTGCTTTAAGATTTGATAATGAATGGAAAATAAAAAAGATCAAATCTTGTAATGACTTTGAAAAACTGATAGAAGACAGACATATGATAGATATTCTGATTTTTGAGGTTGAAGGTAAAATAGAATATCTTGCAAGATACAGGTCTGAATTTTCAAAAGCTATACTTATGTTATTGGCATCAGATAAAACTTCTCCGATGTATTATCTGATGCCCGGTATTAAGGCTGATTCATTGGTGGTTAGACCATGTGAGCATAGTAAAATCAAAGATAGAATTATGGATTTACTTCTATTCGGCTATGAAAAAAGAAGAAATGATTGCGAGTTATTTACTATGCGATGCCAAGAGGGGATTACAAGGGTTCCTATAGATGAAATACTTTACTTTGAAGCAAGAGAAAAAAGAATTTTTGCAAGGACTTTGAATGAGGAATATGGATTTTACGGAACACTTACAAAACTTATCTTAGAATTGCCACAAAATTTTGTCAGGTGTCATAACGGATTTATAGTTAACCTTAATAAGACCTGTTTGGTGAGAGTATCAAAGGGGGAAATATTACTTGAAGCTGATATAACGATACCTCTATCAAGAGGGTATAGGACTGAATTTAGAGATAAGTTTAAAGGAGCTTAGAATGAATTATAGTTATTTTAGCGAAAGTGAATTTAAAATACTCCTGTGTGCATGCGGTGCCGGTCAAATATATATTCCAACAAGTGGTAAAGCAATAACTCAATCAAAAATATAATGAAGGTATTTTTTTCGCTTTTTAAAAAGAGAATTAATATTCAGAGATGGAGATGAATTCATAGTATCGGATAATATTAAGGAGGAGTTTTATCCGATAAAGGATGCTGTAGAAGTATTGGAAGTGGAAGATTTGCCGAATTATCAGAATATTGTACTGTATATAACAAAAAGAGAACAACGGTTGCTCAAATCAGTAAAACTTTGGACTTTTTATATAAGGTTGGCATCAATAAAAACTGCAGATATTATGGAATATTTTAAGGACAGTACCGAATACAAAGACTTTGTCTGTGTAAAAAGGTATGGAAAAGTATGTAAAAAAATATTAGAATTGATTTGAATTCAGATTGTAATATAGTAGATTGCATTAGAAGTAGTGATAATATGGAGGAGAAATGGTAATAGTAGATATTTTTGTGCCAAGTTTGGATAAAACATATAATTTTATGCTTGATGAGAACAGTAAAGTTGAAATGCTTATGGTTGAAGTCATAGAGATGATTGACAATCGAGAGGGACTTATAAGTTCTTATGCAGAGGGTAACTTTGCCCTTTGTGACAGAGATAAAGAGATAGTACTGGATCCTAATAAAAAATTAGGGGAACAAGGAATTGAAACAAGTGCCAATTTGGTACTTGTATAGGTCGATTATCAAAAAAAGCGGCAGTGTATCAGCTTTATATTACAAAGGTATTTGGAATATATTATTATAACCGTATAGTAACTGAGGTTTGATGGAGGTTAAAGTGATGAGCGAAGATACAAGATGTATGTTATTACAGCAATTGGTATATTTTGATTTCGACAGTAATTGTGACTTTAAAAGAGGTCAAACACTTGGTGAGTGGATAAGTAATTTTTAAAAAAATAATAAATATTATAATTCACAGGATGAGAAAGTATTTTTCCACATTTTATAAAAAGGTAATAGACAGCGTAGCAAAAGACCCCGTACTATGCGGAATGAAAATATCGGACGTAAATAAGCCGAGGTCTGATGATTCGGGCTTAATAGTTGCATTTGTTGATGAGAGAAAAAACAGTGCAATAGTGACATTCAAAGGAACGGAAAGAGAAGTCGAGTGGGCTGACAATGCCAGATTTTTAAAGTACAATGCGGATGGAAACGACGGTGTATCCACAAGGTTTCAAGAAGAGTCATTAAAATTTTATAGAAAATGGCATGAGAATAATAAGAATATAAAAGATATTGTAGTATCAGGACATTCAAAAGGTGGGAATAACGCAACCTATGTCACCGTTATGGATGATACAAATTCTATACGAAAAGCAGTGATAGTGAATCCTGTCGGGTTTACAAAAAGAATTTTTATGATAAATATGGTGATAGAATAAAATGCAAAAAGAGATATAATATACAACAATATAAATGAACATGATGCAATTCCGGTACTTTTAAATTTAGACGGACATAATACTTATTATAAAGATAAGTACGACAATTATAAAACAGCACACTTCCTTTCGTCATTGTTTGATTTTGATAATCCTGCACCGGGTGAGCCTTTCGGAATGGAGCAGACGGTACAAAGTGAGGATATGAAAAAACTTGGCAAATTCATTAGGTCATGGATTGGCGATATGAGCCTAAAAGATAGGAATGAAAATGTCGAGATACTTTGCAAGTATATCGAAAAAAGCGGTAATCCTAAAAGTAAGGCTAAGGCCGTTTCAGATATACTTGAAACTAAAGAGTTTGCTGTTAAGAATGTAGATTATATAAGAGATTATATGTTCTTACATCCTGATTTTATACCTGTATTATCAAGATATATTGATGATATTACAGGTGACAATAAGAAGTTAAGATTACGAATATGGTCGGTAATATTGTTTTGGGAGGGAATAAAAAATTTGGATCCTTTCTACCGAGAAATGTGTGAAGCTTTAAGTTTTTTTACAAGCGAGGATAAACAAAATTGGATAAAGTATCGTATAGATGAATTATCTCATATGTTTAAAATACCGAAGATATTGTTTCCGGATGAGAAGGGTGTGTCTACAGGAGAAGAGTTGAAAAGCAGTCCTGTAGCAATAAGTACTTCACAGGTAAACAATACTTCACTGTTTATACAGTCGGAGAATCTCAATCAGGACATTAGCAGTTTGACTCAACTTAAGAAAAATATTGAAAAAACTTCGGGTATGATTGAGTTTAGAGCGTTTGCTGCCGACAGTAGGTTTTCACGTAAGTACAGTGAAAGAATAGCGAATATTAAAGGTAATATAAGTGGATTGTCAGGAGCACTCAATAATATAAATGAAGAATTGAACAGTATAAACAGTACATATAAAAACTGTGAAACAGATATTTTAAATTATCTGAACTCTTCATTTAAAGCATAAGATTTAAAATTAAGGGGTTGATAATATGACAGATGATCAAAGATATATGTTATTGCAGCATGCGATATATGAAATATCAAAAAAACCGATGCAGTGGGAACAACTGTAGGAGACTGGATAAACAGTTTGAATAATGATAGTGATAATGTGCTGAAAGCAATAAAGGGTGACAGTGAGCTGATGAAAATGCAAATATCCGCAACACATCAGATGGATAGTCATGCCAGCGGATACACTGCAATATTAGTGGAACCGAATACAAAGAAAGCCATTGTAGTGTGTAGAGGCAGCATTACAGCTAAAGACTGGGGAGATAATGTACGACTTGCTAAGGATGGTGACGGAAGTGATGGCGTATCGTCAAGGCAACAGGAATCGGTGCTTAGGTTCTATAAAGACTGGCGCAAAAACCAAGGTAAGGAATACAATGATATTGTAGCAATAGGACATTCAAAAGGTGGTAATAATGCTACATATTTGACTATTATGGACGACAGTATAAGGAAATCATTTGCAGTTAATGCCCCGGGGTTTAGTGATAAGTTTTTTGAAAAATATAGAGACAGAATAGAGAAAAACGGGTTAAAAGTCTACAATAACAATACGGAGAATGATATTGTGGGCACAATAATGAATCAGATCGGACACAAAAAGTATTATACACAATTATCATATAAGAACGGTTTTGTAGATACGCACCTCGCTACGGCTATGATGGATTTTGATAATCTAAAGCCCGGTGAGCCGTTTAAAATGTATGAAACGAAACAGAGTGAAAAAGCTAAGCAGTTTGACAGATTTTTTAATTCATTGATTAGAGAAACAAAACAACCTGTAAGAAATATTCTTCTTGAGGCAATAGCGAATATTGCAGATTCAGGTAATATTGATAATATAGGGGGATTTGTTTAAACTTGATGTGTTTTTACGTTTTCCGGGTATGACATTGGCAGCAGCCGTTACAATAAGCACATATTTTTCGGTATATATAGGTATATATGCTTCTAATCATCCGGGATTTTGGGATACATTAGGGTGGTATTTATGTACTCCTAAAGACAGTGCCGATGTTATAGAATCAAGACTGAAAGGAATACAAGCTGCATGTGAAATTCATTCAAAAGCAGAAAATGGAAATTTTGCAATAGAAGAAGATCTACAGGTAAATTACCTTACTACAGATATAGGTTCATCATCAGTAAGCGTGAAAAGTGTTTTACTTAATGTAGATGTATTAAGTAGCAGTACAGGAGAATTGAAAAATATAAAAAGCTCTTTGTACGGACTGTCAAGTAAAATAAGTTTTACCGCATTTAATAATGATCAGAGGTTTAACCGTAAGTTTGCAAATAAAACAGGTGATCTTGCAGGGAAAATACAAAATTTATCATTCGGTATAAATGCTATGTCGGATATATTGTCTAATATCAGTCAGGGCTACAGCAGCGTGGAAGAAAATATTAAAGCAAACCTCAACAATATGAAATTTTAGCAGTAATGTCATTTATCATAAAAAAGTGTAAGCTGTCATAAGTTGCGGATTTGTGTACTTATATATTGTAGTATAGTGGCAGAAGGGAGCAATAATGCTAAATATAAAAGTTGAGAAGCTCCTAGAGAATATACCGGAAGTACAGGAGGTGAATGAGAGACTGAAAGATACGGCTACAAAAGTCGAAACTATAGGAGACAGATTAAAGAGCCAATCAGTACTTGTAAAACATTCACAAAGGACTATAGAACTGGCAGACAGGTTTAGAACAATATCAAGGTTCTTTGATAAGATTGATGAATTAAAAGAGTTTATCAGAGCTTATCAAGATTCTGAGGATGATATTGTTACAAGGTTGAAGTATCATATTCCGATATAACACTTGAAAAGGTGGATATATCGGAAGAGATGAAAGCTATAGATATGATTAGACTGAAATTCAAATAGGAGATTTATATGGGTGGAGAATTGAATATAAATTATACGGACCTCTTGGAAAAATCTGATATAGCGGAAAATTATTGTGCAGATTTAAGAAAAAATATGGGATGTCTGTATGACGCCGTAAATAAGTTGAATGGCGGCTGGGAATCACCGTCTAAGGAAGAGTTTGTAAAAGTGTTTAGAGAAGATTTTAAGAAACTTGAGATGATGGCGGAGAATATGATAAAGATGTCCGGCTGTATCAGATATGCACTTGATGCATATCAAAAGACAGAAAGGCAGGTCAGCAATTTTATTGATGAGATGTAATAGTAGGTGTATTTATGGATAATGTAAGGATTACTGCAAATACTGAGGTGATATCAAGACAAGCAGGGGAACTGAAGCACTATTGTGATGAGGTAAGTAAGGACTTTCAGACCATACAGAATGCAATCTTAGATACTGTAAACTGTTGGAAAGGCAGTGCGGGGGAAGCACATAGAAGTAAGATGACGGAGTTTGCAGAAGAGATAAGCAGGTGCCTTAAAGAGATAAGTACCTACCCTGATAAACTTGGAATAATAGCTACAGAATATGCCAATGAAGATATCGAAGAGGTAAATACATTGGAAAGTGATATCAAGATTTGATAATATCGGAGGAAATATGAGCTTAAATATTGATGTAGATATTACACAAGCAAATGAAGAGCTTGAAGGGACTGAGGGAAGCCAAAAGGTCATTGGAAAAAATTATAGATGACTATGTAAACGTCGGTAATAAAATGAAGGAGAATTGGTCAGGCGAAAATGCAGATAAATTCTTCAACGTAAAGTACAAAAGATACTTGGATAGACTTAGAGGCGCAGATGATGAACTGAAAAAGCTTATTAAAGATATAGAGAGAACAATTGACTATATTATAGAAATAGAAAGGCAAAATGTTGGTATTGTGGAAAATCAGAGAAGATAGTACACAGTATTATAATAAATAAAACTATTAGGAGGATAATATGGAGGTTTTTAAGGACATAGCAAAGATTCAGGAGGTTGCAGCAGCACTTTCAGGAAAAAACAAGGATTTTTATGACAGCTTTACAGAGCTTGGTGCCAAATTAAAGACATTGGACGAGCAATGGGAGGGTGATGACAAGCAGGCATTGATAACACAAATTAATGGAGATTATAAGGTTTATTCTGAGTTTTATGATATAGTAAACAAGTTTGTGGCACACCTTGGTTTGGTAGTAGAAAAAACAGGAGGTGTTGAGAAGGATAATATTGCCAGAGTGAACAATAGAGGATAAGAACATTTAAATTGTGAGGGATAGATAAGAATAGGAGATTATTATGGCAAATAGAATTAGAGTCAGTACAGACGTTTTGAATGCAGGTGTAGCAGGGTTTGAAGAACAAGCAGGTAAGGTAAAAGCAATAACGGATGAAATGCTGAATATCGTAAACAATATGAGTGATGCATATAAGACAACTCAGGGTTCTGTAAGTTTTGTGAATAAGTTCAATGAGTTGCAGACAAGAATTAATGCTATGCAAAAGAATTTTGAAGGATACATAAATGCTGTCAAGGCTATTGAACAAAATTATGATAGAAATGATGGTGAAGAGTCCGGTACCGTATCAAATATACCTGTATAGAATTAGTATTTCATTTATGAGACTATGTATTGAGTAACTGTAGGTTGTAAAAAATATTATTAAGTAGTTTAAGATTTTAAACCTGTGTTAGATTTGTAGTCAACACAGGTTTTATTTTGTATGGAGGAATATGAAAAGAATAAGGTTGTTATTGCTTCTTTGTGTAATGGGGATTTTTCTGGCGGGATGTAAGAGTAAAGAAGCAAAAGTACAGGAACAGTTGGATCTTGGCTCTAAGTATATGGCGGAGCTTGACTATGAAAATGCAATAGTAGCACTTAATAAAGCTATCAAGATAGACCCTAAGAATGTGGACGCTTATAAGATGTTGGCTGAAGTATATGAGAAATCAGGAAGACTTGATGATGCAAGGGCAACACTTGAAAAGGTGCTTAATCTTGACGATTTATCATCCGATAATGAAGATGAAATCAATAACAGAATTAAGAACTTGGATTTTCTTGTAGCGATATCCAAGCTGCCGGGAGAGTATGACGAGCCGACGGCATTGGAACTTAGCAACACATGGTCAAATGATATCTACTACAGTATAGATACAAAAGACAGCAGACTGGTAGCTACAGATATGAAGTATACAACACCGATACTTTTAGACGATGACGGAAGCTATACAGTAAAGGCATATACTGTAGACAGCAGCGGTAACAAACATGACAGTATAGAGGTAAAGTATACTATAAAGCTGTCTGAAAAGCATGTAGAGAAAGACAGTTGGGAGAGTGTCGGAAATATCTACAGATACCGTGGAAAAGACGGAAAGATAGTCACAGGATGGCAGCAGATAGACGGAAGTTGGTACTACTTCAAAGAAAATGGAGATATGGCAACAGGAGTTGCCGACATAAACGGTGTAAAGTACTGCTTTGGTGAAGACGGAGTGATGTTTACAGGCTGGCAGCAAATAGACGGCAAATGGTACTACCTTGGCGATGACGGAGCAGCAAAGAGCGGTTCACAGAGTATAGACGGTAAGCAGTATTACTTTGGGGATGATGGCGCTATGCTTACAGGTTGGCAGCAGATAGACGGTAAGTGGTACTATATTTCAGACAGTGGAGAACTTAGCACAGGCTGGCAACAAATAGACGGTAAATGGTATTACTTTGCAAGTAACGGAGAGATGAAGACAGATCAGTATATAGACGGATACTATGTAGGAACTGACGGAGTAAGGGCAAATATTGTGAATGAGCCTACACCTCCAAGTAAACAATACACAGATAAATTTACTTATGAGCAGACCCTTGGGGACGGAAGCAAACTGAATCCTTCATCTTACTTAGAAGACGGATATGACAGTCCTATAAATTTTGCAGAGGCTACAACCAACAGTAAGATTATAGATAGAGGAAGTTACTATGAGTTGACTGATGTAAGTTTTGTATATCAATCTTGGAATCGTAATACCCCTACGGGTTCGCGCTATATTGAAACAGTTGAGAGTACAACTATATACATTAGAAAAAATGCAGTTGTTACTTTAGGAGATAAGTATCATAATAAGCCTACTACAACAATGAGTGCAGAAGAATGTTATAAAAAATATGGTAGATTTGAACTTAAGGACGATGGTATAGTTTTCTCAAGTAATACACATGAAGGATTTAAAGTTGATTCAAAAGGTTATATTACAGCTTTTAATGACTATGGTGCTTATTATTTGGATGAATAAATATTAAAACAGGAGTGTATATGAAGAAAATAAAACTGTTATTTATCTTTGTACTTGTAGGAATATTACTGATAGGGTGTAAAGATAAAGTAAAAAAGGTACAGGAGCAACTTAATCTCGGTTCCAAATATATGGCGGAGCTTGACTATGAAAGTGCAATAGTAGCACTTAATAAAGCTATCAAGATAGACCCTAAGAACGTGGATGCTTATAAGATGTTGGCGGAAGTATATGAGAAATCGGGAAGACTTGATGATGCAAGGGCAACACTTGAAAAGGTGCTTGAACTTGACGATTTGTCATCAGAGAATAAAGATGAGATAAATGACAGAATTAAGAATCTTGATTTTCTTGTAGCGATATCCAAGCTGCCGGGAGAATATGACGAGCCAACGGCATTGGAACTTAGCAACGCAAAGAATTTTAAAATATATTATACAGTGGAGACAGAGAATAATAAATTTGCAGTTTCAAATGCCGAGTATATTGAACCTATATTATTTGATGAAGACGGCACATATGTCGTGACAACACATACAACTGATGAGAACAATGTGGAACATGACGAGGCTAAGGTAAAGTATGTTGTAAAATTAAAGGCGGAAAATAAGGATAAACAAGCTGCCAAGAAAGAGAGTGAAACTACAAGCAGTACTGAGGTAACAAAGGGTTGGAAACAGGTAGGAGATGATTGGTACTATATTAAGGATGACGGTGAGTTTGCAAAAGGCGTAATCAGAGAGAATAAGAAGGGATACTACTTTGATGACAGCGGTAAGTTGGTTAAAAATCAGCTTATAAAAGAAAAAATAGAAGGCTCGGATGTTGCAGATATGGACATACTTAGTAAAGGAGAGGGGGTAGATTATCTGTATAATTATGCCGATGCAAACGGACAGATAAGGGATGTGTCAAGATTATTGTCATATGGTCATATTATAGATAAGGGTAACTACTATGAGGTAACTGATGTACAAGTTATGGAGTCAAATCAGATTAGCAGTAGTGAATTTAAAGAAGAATCAGTTGGAACTGTAGACAGTATAAAGATTAGAAAGGATGCTAAGGTTATTGTATATGGAGTAGAAGACAGTGACGGTACTGAGACATGGTATTATCCTGCAGAAGCTTACTATAAAGCGGCAGGTGGGAAGTTAGCCGCTGACAGCAACGAGGAAGTATTTGAACTAAGTAGTAATATGAGTATAGTGGTATTTGATGCAGACGGATATATCATTGAGTACAGTACAACATATTATCCAAGTCCGGATTCAAATAATTCAGGGAATGACGGTCTTGTTATAGTTAAACAATAAGGAGCATATAGAATTATGAGAAAATTAAAACTGTTGCTTATCTTTACATTAACAATATTATTATTGTTTGGCTGCAAGAGCAAGGAAGCAAGAGTACAGGAACAGTTAGACCTTGGCTCCAAGTATATGGCGGAGCTTGACTATGAAAGTGCGATAGTAGCACTTAATAAAGCCATAAAAATAGACCCTAAGAATGTGGATGCATATAAAATGTTGGCGGAAGTATATGAGAAATCGGGAAGACTTGATGATGCAAGGGCAACACTTGAAAAGATATTGGATCTTGATGATTTATCATCTGATAGCGAAGATGAGATAAATGACAGAATAAAGAATCTTGATTTTCTTGTAGCTATATCCAAGCTGCCTGGAGAATATGACGAGCCGACGGCATTGGAACTTAGTAATACAGGTTCAAATGAAATCTATTACAGCATAGATACTAAGGACAGCAGACTTGTGGCTATAGATATGAAGTATACATCACCTATACTTTTAGATGAGGACGGAAACTATATACTAAAGGCGTATACTGTCGACAGTAGCGGTAACAAACATGACAGTACTGAGGTAAAGTATACGATAAAGCTGTCCAAAGAACATGTAGAGAAAGACAGTTGGGAGAGTATCGGAAATATCTACAGATATCGTGGAAAAGACGGAAAGATAGTTACAGGCTGGCAACAGATAGACGGAAGTTGGTACTACTTTAAAGACAATGGAGATATGGCAACAGGTCTTGTTGATATAAATGGTGTAAAGTACTGTTTTGATGAAGACGGAGTGATGCTTACAGGTTGGCAGCAAATAGCCGGTAAGTGGTATTACCTTGGAGATGACGGAATAGCAAAGAGCGGTTCACAGAGTATAGACGGTAAGCAGTATTACTTTGGGTGATGATGGCGCCATGCTGACAGGCTGGCAGCAGATAGACGGTAAGTGGTACTATATCTCAGACAGTGGAGAACTTAGTACAGGATGGAAAGAGATAGACGGCAAGTGGTATTATTTTGCAAGTAACGGAGATATGAAAACTGACCAGTATATAGACGGATACTATGTGGGTGCTGACGGAGTAAGAGTTGCTCAAAGTAATAATAATATCACAGCGTCTAGTGAAGATACTGACTATAAGAAGTTATATAGAGATGTACTAACTAAATTGTATACAAAGCATGAATTGGAAGAAAGAGATGATTATAATGATGTGATAGGAGAATCAATGGAATCCGGAGAAGCACAGTATACATTGTTAGATGTGACAGGTGATGGAAAAGCTGAGCTTATTATATATGTTAAACCGGGTATTTCAAGTATATATGGGGTTAAAGACGGAAAGATTTCATTATTGCTAGGTACAGGTATAGATAGTGGATGTGTCATATTAAATGATAATAGTATAGTTTACTCATTTGCATCGCATAATGCTGAAATAGGAGGGTGTGATTTTTGGTGGTATAAATACAATAATTCTACAGGTAAGTTTGAAGAATATCGGTCAGGTTTAGCAGCTGAAAAATATAAATTATGAAGGGTATGATGAAGAAGAGACCAAATTATATAAAAACTTGATGAAGAATGTTAAATATGGAATTTGGGAAGTAGCAAATATTCCCGTCACACCTGAAAAACATTGCCACTATAAAATAAAGTCTTAATAATTGATGGAGTGTATATGAAAAAAATAAACATATTATTTGTCACGATATTAATACTTGATGATATACAAATGTATTCAAGCTGAATTTTAAATAAACTATAAAGGGAAGTCTGTAAATAATAAATACAATCAGCACAAAAATAGTAAGAGAAAATTAATAAATGATTGACAATATATTAATATAGTTTTAAACTTAAAAATTATATTAAGGAGTGCAAATTGATGAGTGGAATAGGATTGGCTTTTGTAATTATACTATTAGTTTTGGTGTTATTTTGTGATTTTTAAAGAGAGCTCTATTACGTCTCCACATCAGTTGTTTGACTTTTGAGGAGATGGAGGGCTCTTTTGTGCTTTTAATTTAAGCAATAATATATAAAAATGTTTAGAAAAGAGGTCAGAAAAAGGGTGTTGGTGAGTGGAAGTGATACTATGGACGATGTGATTAAGAATAACGAATTTTTTTGAAAACAATAAACATGTTTACGCATGATTAGATTTTTATTATATAAAACATAGGATATAGATTGGAGAATTATGAAGAAATTTATTTTGCCATTAGTACTTACATTTTCAGTGGTTTTTAACAGGTTGTGCTAATATTACTTCAATGAGGGTAAATGTACAAATGAAAAATGCACAAAAGTATATGTTAAAAAGAGGATTATGAAAAAGCTATTGTAAAATTAGAGAAAGCAATCTCTATAGATCCTAAAAATGTAGACGCTTATATTTTTGCTTGCAAAAAGCATATCAGGAGGCTGATATGCAGGAAGAATCTGAAGAAATTATTGATAAAATTCGAGATATAAAAGGCGTAAGATTAAGCAGTATACAGGAAGAAAAAGTCAGTGCTCTGGATAGTAAGAGAATATATAGTGAAATACTTAATAGTTACTATAAAACAGGAATTATAGGAGATGTTGATGAATTATATTGGCTCGATAATGCTAATGAAGTATCATCTTTAGATGATGACAGTGTAGGATATTACTATTTTACATTAGAAGATGTAACAGGTGACGGTAAAGACAGAGATAATTATTGGGAAAAACTTAAAAAGTCTTGATACTACATTAGGAACTATATATGAGGTAATAAAAAGGTAGAGCAGTAAGAATCGGGGAATGGATTCATATGAAATATTTACTGACAATAATCTTTTAGTTGAGAGTTTTTGGGGATTCAGATACAAATGAGCAGAAAACCTATGTATATGGTTATAATACTTCTATAGCGAGTTTTCATATATTGGATAAAGACAAATATAGTAAAGAAATAGAAGAAGCAAAGGAAATGATTGCAAATAATAAAATAAAGTTAAAACTTGAAGATATAGTAACTCCTTTAAAAACCTAATAATATCAAGGATGCTGTAGATACAATGAGTATTCCCGATATTGATGATATGTATGAAGAGGATAAAAGCAGTGATAATGAAGAGAGTTCTGATAATAAAAAAAGTAAGCACAAAAAGATAAAGAACTATATAAGGAGTTTATAAGCAAGCGTTTTGATGAAGAATTTGGACATAGATTTAAACTGATAGATCTTACAGGAGATAATAGGGATGAACTTATTGTAGAGAGTTTTAAAGATGATTTTGACTCATTTGATATTTATGGTATCGCAGAGGATACAGTTTATTTTATGTGTGGTACTTATTGTGATGATTTTAGAATATTCGATGATAACTCCATAATTTTTCGTCTCAGAGTATTCTAATCAAAAGAAGAAGTTTGAATACTATGAATATAATAGAGATATTAGAAGATTTTTATATGGAAAAAGCAGGTGAATATAGAGAAGGTGATTTGGAATACTTGGATAAATTGCTTGAGAAGAAGGTAAAACTAACGGTGATGACATTGATACTGAGTTGACAAAAAGAAAATTTAGATGCAGCATTTGGAGATTAATATAAGATTACTTGAAATAGACGATAAATATCTGAATAATCTTATTAAAAAAATCACATAGACTTAGATGATATAAACGTTGATACTACAGGATAATATTGAGCAATGCTTAAGTAGTGTATTAAAAAAATATGGAGTATTATGAAAAGAATTAAAATAATATTTGTCCTTGCTCTTGTAGGGAGTACTGTTGATAGGCTGTAAGAGCAAGGAAGCAAGAGTACAGGAACAACTTGATTTGGGTTCCAAATATATGGCGGAGCTTGACTATGAAAGTGCAATAGTAGCACTTAATAAAGCCATAAAAATAGACCCTAAGAATGTGGATGCATATAAGATGTTGGCGGAAGTATATGAGAAATCGGGAAGACTTGATGATGCAAGGGCAACACTTGAAAAGATATTGGATCTTGATGATTTATCATCTGATAGCGAAGATGAGATAAATGACAGAATAAAGAATCTTGATTTCCTTGTAGCGATATCAAAGCTGCCGGGAGAATATGACGAACCGACAGCATTGGAACTTAGTAATACAGGTTCAAATGAAATCTATTACAGCATAGATACTAAGGACAGCAGACTTGTGGCTATAGATATGAAGTATACATCACCTATACTTTTAGATGAGGACGGAAACTATATACTAAAGGCGTATACTGTCGACAGTAGCGGTAACAAACATGACAGTACTGAGGTAAAGTATACGATAAAGCTGTCCAAAGAACATGTAGAGAAAGACAGTTGGGAGAGTATCGGAAATATCTACAGATATCGTGGAAAAGACGGAAAGATAGTTACAGGCTGGCAACAGATAGACGGAAGTTGGTACTACTTTAAAGACAATGGAGATATGGCAACAGGTCTTGTTGATATAAATGGTGTAAAGTACTGTTTTGATGAAGACGGAGTGATGCTTACAGGTTGGCAGCAAATTGCCGGTAAGTGGTATTACCTTGGAGATGACGGAATAGCAAAGAGCGGTTCACAGAGTATAGACGGTAAGCAGTATTACTTTGGTGAAGATGGCGCCATGCTGACAGGCTGGCAACAGATATCCGGTAAGTGGTACTATATCTCAGACAGTGGAGAACTGAGCACAGGCTGGAAAGAGATAGACGGCAAGTGGTATTACTTTGCAGATAACGGCGAGATGAAAACAGATCAGTATATAGACGGATACTATGTGGGTGCTGACGGAGTAAGAACGGATATTGTACAGGAGCCGGTACCGCCAAGTAAGAAGTATACAGACCAATTCGGTATTGGTGATAGTGGAATGTCACAGTATAAATATAACGGTCTAAATTTAGCCAATATAGTATCGAATGGTCCTGTAATAGACAGAGGGAATTACTACGAAGTGCAGAATACGGTTTTTAGTACTTACAATATGAATCCAACTGATGCAGGTGACTTTTTCACGGCATTTACAACTACTATTTATATTAGGAAGAATGCAACGGTAAGACTATATACAGGAGACGGTGGACCATATACTTCAGAATATAAGACTGCTGAGCAATGTTATAGAGAGTTCGGAGGTAAATTTTATAGATCATCTTATTCGTTTGATGAGGTACTTGGAACAGATTGTTATGATGCTTTGAAGATTGACGAGAACGGATATTTTATAAAAATTAAATGATACTTATTTTTCATACAAATTAGAATTATAGGCATTCAGGAGCGACTATGAAAAAAATTAAAACATTTACTAATTATTTCAATTATCGGATTTATTGATAATAGGGTGTAGTGGTAAGGTTGCGAAGATAAAGGAGCAACTTGATCTTGGCTCCAAATATATGGCGGAGCTTGACTATGAAAATGCAATAATTGCTTTAAATAAGGCAATAGAAATAGATTCGAAGAATGTGGATGCATATGCTATGTTGGCTAAAGTATACGAAAAATCAGGTAGACCGGATGAGGCAAGGTCTACTTTAGAAAAAGCTTTGGAGATAGAGAATTTATCATCAGAGAAAACAGCTGAAATAAATGAAGAAATTGAGGGATTGCAGTACCTTGTAAAGATTTCTCAAATTCCGAAAGAATATGAAGAGCCATTGTCAATAGAGCTTAGTAATGAAAAAAGCCTTAGAATTTTTTATACTATAGAAACAGAAAATTTTGGAATGTCAATTGTCGATGGGGAGTATACGAATCCTATAATATTGGATAAGAACGGAACATACATTATAACGACTTATACAATGGATGAAAATGATGTGAAGCATGACGAAGCTAAGGTAAAGTATACAATAAAGCTAAAATCAGTCAGTGATAATAACAGCTCCTCAGAAGCTAAAAGCGAAGAGGATAAGTCGGAGATATCGAAAGGCTGGAAACAGGTAGGAGAAGATTGGTATTATTATGGAGATACCGGTAAGCCTGTAAACGGTGAACAGGTAATAGATGATAAGTCATATTATTTTGATGATGAAGGTAAATTGATTAGGAATCAGTTTGTTAGGGAGGAGATAGATGCATCAGAGAAAGATGATATATATTATAAACTTATAAATGCAGGAGAAGATGTATACATACTGGGTGATTATGCTGACAGTAACGGAGTTTTATGGGATGTTGCAGAACTGTCTTCAGACGGAGAAGTTATAGACAGAGGAGATTACTATGAAGTAACTGAAGTAAAAATAACCGGATGGAATTATGATAAAGAATATAATAAAACAGATATGTATGCTCCGAAAGATATAGGTTCTATAAAAAAATAAGGAAAGATGCAAAACTTGTAACTTTTTGAGGATGAAAATGAAAATGGAAATACGTATTTGAATTATTATCTTGCAGATACATATTATAATGTTGCAGGAGGAAAGCTTTCAGAAGTTACTTTGCCTGAAACATTGGATTTGGATAATAATTGGAATACAGTGATAGATAAAGAGGGGTATATTATAGGGGCAAAGCCTGTATATGATGCAGATGACAGCGGTACAGGTATGTTGACATATGAGCAATAGAATTACTTATATAAATTTATATTTAAGGTATGGATTATGAAAAAATCGGTAACATTACTAATATTTATATTTGTTTTAATGCTGTTATCAGGATGCAAGAGTAAAGCAACGAGAGTACAGGAACAGTTGGATTTGGGTTCCAAATATATGGCGGAACTTGACTATGAAAGTGCAATCGTTGCACTTAACAAAGCCATCAAGATAGACCCTAAGAATGTGGATGCTTATAAGATGTTGGCGGAAGTATATGAGAAATCGGGAAGGCTTGATGATGCAAGGGCAACACTTGAAAAGGTGCTTGACCTTGACGATTTGTCATCCGAGAATAAAGATGAGATAAATGACAGAATAAAGAATCTTGATTTTCTTGTAGCGATATCCAAGTTGCCCGGAGAATATGATGAGCCTACGGCATTGGAGCTTAGTAATACGGGTTCAAATGATATCTACTACAGTATAGATACCAAAGACAGCAGACTTGTAGCTACAGATATGAAGTACACATCACCGATACTTTTAGATGAGGACGGAAGTTATGTAGTAAAGGCGTATACTGTAGATAGCAGCGGTAACAAACACGACAGTACTGAGGTAAAGTATACTATAAAGTTGTCTAAAGAGCATGTAGAGAAAGACAGTTGGGAGAGTATCGGAAATATCTACAGATACCGTGGAAAAGACGGAAAGATAGTCACAGGCTGGCAACATATAGACGGAAGTTGGTACTACTTCAAAGAAAATGGAGATATGGCTACAGGAGTTGCAGATATAAACGGTGTAAAGTACTGCTTTGATGAAGACGGAGTGATGCTTACAGGCTGGCAGCAAATAGATGGCAAGTGGTATTATTTTGGCGATGACGGAACAGCAAAGAGCGGTTCACAGAGTATAGACGGTAAACAGTATTACTTTGGGGATGATGGTGCTATGCTGACAGGCTGGCAGCAGATAAACGGTAAGTGGTACTATATCTTAGACAGTGGAGAACCTAGTACAGGCTGGAAAGAGATAGACGGCAAGTGGTATTACTTTGCAAGTAACGGAGAGATGAAAACTGATCAGTATATAGACGGATATTATGTAGGAGCTGACGGAGTAAGAACTGATATTGTACAGGAGCCGGTACCGCCAAGTAAAAACTGGACTGATAAATTTTTAAGAGGTGAGATAAAAGGACATGCATTTGATGATGAATATGGCCCATTATATGCTGCAGATGGAGGTCATATGTATTCAACCGGTAAAGTAATTGATAGAGGAAATTTCTATGAAGTACAAGATGTAACAATTTACGGTACACATGATTCAGGATTCGAACCATATACAACTACAATATATGTAAGAAAGAATGCAAAGGTAATGTATCAAAATGGCAATGATGTTCTTGCAGGTAGGACAGCGGAAGATGTATATAAAAGTAGGGGAGGGAAGATAATACCTGAAGTATATGAGGATATTGATCTAAAAGACAAAGATGGTAAAATATATACTTTTTGTGTCAGATTTGCATTTCGATTCATATTATAAAAGCTTAGATTCATCGGGATATATAGTAGTACTTACAGGTCCAAGTGAATAAAACATATAAAGTGTATTATTAAATTTATGGAGTATATATGAGGAAAAGAATATATATTTTTTTGATATTATCAATTATTTTTTCGGCGATTTTAACAGGCTGTGCTAATATTAAATCAATGAGGGTGAATGCACAAATGAAAAGCGCACAAAAGTACCTATTAGAAGAGGATTATGAAAAAAAGCTATTGTAAAATTAGAGAAAAACAATCGCTATAGATCCTAAAAAAATGTAGATGCTTATATTTTTGCTTGCAAAAGCATATCAGGAGGCTGATATGCAGGAAGAGGCTGAAGAAATTATAGATAAAATTCGTGATATAACTGGCGTAAGATTAAGCAGTATACAGGAAGAAAAAGTCAGTGCTTTGGATAGCAAGAGAATATATAGTGAAATACTTAATAATTACTATAAAACAGGAATTATTGGAGATGTTGATGAATTATATTGGCTCGATTATGTTAATGAAATATCCTCTTTAGATGATGATCTTACTCCGTGCTATTACTATTTTACATTAGAAGATGTAACAGGTGACGGTAAAGATGAGATAATTATTAGAAAAAGATTTTAAAAAGAGTTATGATGTTATATTTATATATGAAGTAATAAAAAGGTAGAGCAGTAAATATTGGAGCTATGAGTTCAGATGAAATATGTGCTAACAATAATCTTTTTGTGGATTTCTATATTGACTCAGAAACAAAGAAGGAGGCGGTTGACACTGTATATGCTTATAATGCTTCTATAGCGGAATTTCTTAGCTTAGATAAAGACAAAAATAGTAAAGAGATAGAGGAAGCGAAGGAGATGATTGCAAATAATAAAATAAAGTTAAAAATTCGATGATATAGTAACTCCTTTAAAATCCTGATAATATCAAGGATACTGTAGATACAATGATTATTCCTGATATTGATGATATATATGAAGAGGATAAAAGCAGTGAGAATGAAGGTAGTTCTGATAATAAAAAAAGTAAGTATAAAAAAGACAAGGAAATATATAAGGAGTATATAAGTAAGTTAATTAGTGAAGATGAAGGATTTGGTCATAGATTTAAGTTGGTAGATCTTACAGGTGATAATAGAGATGAACTTATTGTAGATAGTTTTTCAAGATGATTTTTTCTATTTATCAAATTTATGGAATAACAGAGGATAGAGTTTATTTTATATGCGATGGTCTTGGTGACAATTTTTAGAATATTTGATGATGGATCCATAATTTTTGTAAGTGAGTTTTCAGATAAATCTAAAAATGTTTGAATATTATAAATATAATAGAGACATTAGAAGATTTTTATATGGAGAAGGCAGGTCAATACAGAGAAGGTGACTTGGAATACTTGGATAAACTGCTTGAGAAAAAAAGTAAAACTAACCGGTGATGATATTGATACTGAGTTAACAAAAAGAAAATTTAGATGTAGCATTTGGAGATTAATATAAGATTACTTTTGACCCGAATGATAATATTTGAATAATCTTATTAAAAGACACATAAATTTATATGATATAAACATTAATATAACACGGAAAACATTGAAAAATATGCTTAAGTAGTGGATTAAAAATATATGGAGTATTATGGAAAAGAATTAAAACTAATATTTATCCTTATTCTTGTCGGAATGCTATTGATAGGCTGCAAGAGCAAGGGAGCAAGAGTACAGGAACAACTTGATTTGGGATCGAAATATATGGCGGAGCTTGACTATGAAAGTGCTATAGTAGCACTTAATAAAGCCATCAAGATAGACCCTAAAAATATGGACGCTTATAAGATGTTGGCGGAAGTATATGAGAAATCGGGAAGACTTGATGATGCAAGGGCAACACTTGAAAAGGTACTTGACCTTGACGACTTGTCATCAGAGAATAAAGATGAGATAAATGACAGAATAAAGAATCTTGATTTTCTTGTAGCGATATCAAAGCTGCCGGGAGAATATGACGAGCCGACTGCATTGGAACTTAGCAACACAGGCTCAAATGATATCTACTACAGTATAGATACAAAAGACAGCAGACTGTTAGCTACAGATATGAAGTATACATCACCTATACTTTTAGATGAGGACGGAAGCTATATAGTAAAGGCGTATACCGTAGACAGTAGCGGTATAAAATACGATAGTACAGAAGTTAAGTATACTATAAAGCTGTCTAAAGAGCATTCAGAGAAAGACAGTTGGGAGGGTGTTGGAAATATCTACAGATACCGTGGAAAAGACGGAAAGATAGTTACAGGCTGGCAACAGATAGACGGAAGTTGGTACTACTTCAAGGAAATGGTGATATGGCAACAGGTGTTGTTGATATAAACGGTGCAAAGTATTGCTTTGATGAAGACGGGGTGATGCTTACAGGCTGGCAGCAAATAGACGGCAAGTGGTACTACCTTGGAGATGACGGAGTGGCAAAGAGCGGTTCACAGAGCATAGACGGTAAGCAGTATTACTTTGGGGATGATGGTGCCATGCTTACAGGTTGGCAGCAGATAGACGGTAAGTGGTACTATATCTTAGACAGTGGGGAACTAAGTACGGGCTGGAAAGAGATAGACGGCAAGTGGTATTACTTTGCAAGCAACGGAGAAATGAAGACAGACCAGTATATAGACGGATACTATGTAGGAGCTGACGGAGTAAGAACGGATATTGTACAGGAGCCGGTGCCGCCAAGCAAGAAGTATACAGATCAATTTAGATATGGAAGTTACAGGATGTACTATGAAGATGATTACAATGATTCAGATGATTGGCAGGGCTATATCTATAACGATATGTTATGTGCCGCTATAAATTCAGAAGGTCCTATAATTGATAGGGGGGAGTTACTTTGAAGTACAGAATACTAGATTTATGGGATTTAAGCATAGTTATTCTTATGATGAAGATTGGTATGAAATGTTTACAACAACAGTTTATGTTAGAAAAGATGCTATAGGAACATTGTATTATATAAAAAAAGAAAATGATGGTTTCTCCACAATGACAAAAACGGCAGAACAGTGCTTTAGAGATTGTGGTGGCAAACTAGTGAATGTTAAAGGTAACACAGATTATGTATTACGCACATCTATTAAAGATTTAAATGAATGTATTGATAAAGAGGGATATATAATTAAGTTTGATGATCTTTTGATGCATGCAAGTTAAAGGATTTATAGAATTGTATAATGTTTTATAAAAACAAATATATATAATAGCTGTATGCAAGAGTATTTTTACTACATTAACATCATTAGATAAAAATTGTTGTTTATATTATTGAACTAATGATTATAATAGAGGAAGATGCACTCTTATTATAAACATTATTTTTGGAGGTAATATGAAATTATTTAATAAGTCACTCAAAATAGTTATATTTACATTGACTGTAAGTTTTATTTTTACAGCATGTGGAATAACTAAAAAGGAAGACAAAAATAAGAGCTTAGAGAAAAAGTATGAAACAGAAGAAAACTCTAAGGATGAGACTAAAGAAAGGGTTAAAAAAGAGAGGGAGAAAGAAACCGAGAAAGAGACAGAAACCAAAAAGAAGCTAAGGTGATGAAGTATACAGCTGTAAATGACGGAAACCTTGTTGGAAATATGGTTTGTTATGGAAGAATGGTAAATAATGGTGATGTATACTATTTTAGAAATCCTAAGGATCAGGAAAGAACTTATTCTGTGGATATGAAGGGGAATATAAGTCGCTTACCCGGAGATATATACATGAAGGATATGCATATTTTGAATGGAAATATTTATTATGCAAATACTTCTGTTGGAGATCAACAGGATAATAATTTTACTGACAGAAATATATACAAATATTCTATAAGTACAGGCGAAAAGTACAAAAAGTTACAAATCTTGATTTTTGGTGTAGGAAATGACAGTTGGCTAAGTTTTTGAGACTTTGGTTGATAATTTTTGTTATTTCAGTTACTCAAACGGAAGAGACGGAATATATCATATTTCAAGAGTATATATAGACGGACAGGATTTTTTTCCGAAATTTATACTATACCACAGGGACAAAAATGTTGGTAATCCAAATGTAAGTGTTGTAGATAATAAATATGTATATTTCCTTACCAAGGACGGATTGAATTGCTACGATATGGAAAAAAAGACAAAAATTCTGTGGTAATTCGGGATTTGACTGTCAAAATTATATTATATATGACGGTACAATTTATTATACAGAAGAGGACCAATATCTAAGAAGCAGTGATCTTACAGGTGGAAATAAAAAGATAGTTTATGACGGATCAAGCTTAGGGTTTAAAGTAGACCATGTGCAGTTCAATATTTATGATAATACTATATATGTACTTGAAAAGTCATATGATCAAAAGATGGGATCATTGAAGAAGATGTCTATGGACGGAAGTAATGTTGTGGATATAGCGGATGATATAAAATGGTTCAATATTGTGAACGGAAATGTATTCTTGAGATATTGGGACGGAAAGAGTAAGCCCGATACAGAACTATATACATACAATATTGCAGCCAATACACCTATAGGACAAATGGTAAATTTCGATACAGCAGTATTAAATGCGAAATAAGGAGTAGATATGAATACAATATACCTTGCCGGCGGTTGCTTTTGGGGCGTGGAAGGCTACTTTAAAAGAATTGAGGGGGTCAAAGGTACTACCTGCGGATATGCCAACGGTAGGACCGAGAATCCAAGTTATGAGGACGTTTGTCGACATGATACGGGGCATGCGGAGACTGTGAAGGTGGATTTTGATGATGAGGTTATCAGCCTTGAGGATTTGCTTATATATTATTTCAGGATAATTGATCCTGTCAGTGTGAATAAGCAGGGCAATGATGTGGGAACACAGTACAGAACCGGAATATATTATACGGATGAGAGTCAGCTGCCTGTGATAAAGGCCGCTATAGAAAGAGAGCAAAGAAAGTATAGTGAAAAGATTGCGGTTGAAGTATTGCCGATAGAAAACTTCTACAGTGCGGAGGAGTATCATCAGGATTATCTGGATAAGAATCCGAACGGCTACTGTCATATCAATTTGGGTTTGGCATATGAACCGATAGTAAGAAGTGAAAAATACAAAAGGAAAAATGATGATGAACTTAAGGAGAGTTTGACGCCGCTTCAGTATGATGTCACTGTGAATGCGGCTACGGAGAGACCTTTTGACAATGAGTTTAATTCAAACTTTGAAAGAGGTATCTATGTGGATATCACATCAGGTGAGCCGCTGTTTTTCTCTACAGATAAGTTTGAATCGGGTTGCGGCTGGCCGAGCTTTTCAAAGCCGATACAAAAGGATTTGGTGAAATACAGTGAGGATTTAAGTCTTGGCAGAAGAAGGATCGAGGTCAGAAGTAATGTGTCCGATGCTCATCTCGGCCATGTTTTTGATGACGGTCCGAGTGAGCTTGGAGGTCTAAGATACTGTATCAATTCGGCTGCACTTCGTTTCATTCCTCTTGATAAAATGGATGAAGAGGGTTACGGATATTTGAAAAAATATGTAGAATAACAAAAATACTGAAAGAAGCTTCACTTAGATTTATAGGTGAAGCTTCTATTATGATAGATTTGTATAAAATCTTTGTAAAACATATATGTAAATATAGATAAAAGAAGTGAACTTGCCGGTGTTTTGAAATGAATTTGCAATAAATTTTTCCTTGTAAAAAGAATTTTAAAATGTTAGTCTTAACAAAAGAAAAGTAAAAGGGAGAGATATGACTGACAACTTTAAGTACGGAGAAGAGACGAGTATAGAAAATACAGGTGAGAAGAGAGCCAACTTTTCAGGCGGACTGGGTTATATATTGGCTGTTGCAGGCTCTGCGGTAGGACTTGGTAATATTTGGAGGTTTCCATATTTGGCTGCAAAGTACGGCGGCGGAATGTTTTTGCTTACATATCTGATACTGACATTGACATTCGGATATGCAATGATTATGTCCGAGACTACTATAGGCAGGATGACAAAAAGAAGTGCTATAGGCGCTTTCAATTACTTTGGAAACAGCAAGATTTTGAAAGTAGGCGGCTTTATAAATGCGATAGTACCGGTGCTGATAGTGCCTTACTACAGTGTTATAGGCGGTTGGGTAGTAAAATATCTTGTAGAGTATATAAAGGGCAATGTGGACGGACTTGCGGCAGACGGATATTTTGGCAGTTTCATAGGCGATACAAAGGTAGTTTTCTTTTGGTTTGTAATATTTGCTCTTGCAACCTTTGTAGTAATACTTGGAGGCGTGGAGCAGGGAATTGAGAGGGTATCAAAGATAATGATGCCTCTTCTTATAATACTTGCAATAGTGGTGGCGTTGTATTCGGTTACAAGACCCGGTGCGATGGCAGGTGTGAAGTATTTCTTTGTGCCCAACTTTCACAATTTTTCACTGATGACTGTGGTTGCGGCACTTGGACAGATGTTTTATTCACTTTCCATTGCGATGGGTATTCTATATACCTACGGTTCATATCTGACAAAGGATGTGGATGTGGAGATTTCCACTTCCAGAGTGGAGATGGTGGATACAGGTGTGGCTGTGCTTGCAGGGCTGATGGTTATACCTGCCGTATTTGCTTTTTCAGGCGGTGACCCTGATAAGCTTAAGGCGGGACCTTCACTTATGTTCATTACATTGCCTAAGGTGTTTGAGAGTATGGGTGCCGGAAGGATTGCAGGTATAGGATTTTTCTTACTTGTGCTTTTGGCGGCTCTTACCAGTGCTATTTCACTTGTGGAGACAAGTATTTCCACATTTTGTGATGAGCTTAATTTAAGCAGAAACAAGTCTGTTATTTTGATGGCTTTTATAATGGTATTTGTAGGCGGATCGTCTGCGGCAGGTTACGGTATACTTGATTTTGTAAAGATTTTTAAAATGCCTATTTTGGACTTTCTTGATTTCCTTACCAACTCTATAATGATGCCGATAGCGGCTCTTGCCACCTGCTATCTTGTGGTAAGGATTATAACATTGAAAAAAATTGCGGCGGAAATATCATATTCTTCTGCATTTAAGAGAAAAAGTATGTATAATATAGTAATGAGAGTGTTTGCACCGGTATTTTTGATTATTATATTGGTTAGCGCCATACTCAATACTTTGGGAGTTATCAGTCTTTAATTGAGCTTTTGAAGTGTAATAAAAGAATGGAGTTATGTGATGAAGAATTGGGATGTAGTTGCATTAGGCGAGCTTTTGATTGATTTTACACCGGCAGGTCTTTCACCTGCAGGAATGAAGCTTTTTGAGCAAAATCCGGGCGGTGCGCCTGCTAATATGCTGACCGCGGTATCAAGGTCGGGTCTTAAGACGGCGTTTATCGGAAAGATAGGTGCGGATATGCACGGAGATTTTTTGAGAAGTACATTGGAGGGTATACCTATTGACACAAGCGGTTTGATTACAGATCCTTCAGTCTTTACAACTCTTGCATTTGTAAGCCTTTCTATAACGGGAGACAGGGGATTTTCTTTTGCAAGAAAGCCGGGAGCCGATACAAGGCTTTCCATAGATGAGATAAATAAGGATATGCTTACAGATACAAAGATTTTCCATGTGGGTTCACTTTCACTTACAGATGAGCCTGCAAGAACTGCCACATTTGAAGCTGTAAAGATTGCAAAGGACGCAGGTGCCATTATATCCTATGACCCGAACTATCGCGCTCCGCTTTGGGAGAATGTGGATAAGGCTATGGAGATGATGAGACTTATGGTACAGTTTGCCGATGTTATGAAGATATCGGATGAGGAGACTGCACTTTTGACACCGTATAGCGATCCTCTTGAAGCAGGAAAGTATCTGATAGAAAACGGAGTAAAGCTTGCTGTAGTGACTCTTGGAGCTAAGGGTGCGCTGGTGGTATCGGCTTCAGGATATGTTGAAGTTCCGGGATTTAAGAGTACTGTTGTAGACACTACAGGTGCCGGAGATTCATTCTGGGGCGGACTTTTGGCAAGATTTTTGAGTGAAGATGTGAGCTTGGACGATATTACCACAAGTCAGATGTATGATATTGCAAGGTACGGAAATGCGGTTGCAAGTCTGTGTGTGGAAAAAAGAGGCGGTATTGTAAGTATCCCTACATTTGAAGAAGTTGTAGAGAGGTTGAATAAATGAAAAAAATAGATGTTGCGGTTATTATGGCAGGGGGAAAGGGCAGTAGACTTCGCAGTATAACAAATGATGAGATTCCAAAGCCTATGGTGCCGGTAGACGGTAAGCCGCTGCTTGAGTACCAGGTCGAAGCACTGAAAGAATACGGTATAAAAAAGATTGTAATGATTGTCGGTCACTTGGGTGAAAAGATTATGGATCACTTTAAGGACGGCAAAGATTTCGGCGTGGATGTTGACTACATTGTAGAGAAAGAGCCTCTCGGTACTGCAGGTGCATTCTATTATCTGAAGGATAAGACAGATGCAAAGGATTTTTTGCTTGTATTCGGTGATGTATTCTTTGATATTGATTTTGACAGGATGGAAGACTTCCATTTCAAAAATGCCGCACTTACAACACTGCTGGCACATCCGAACGGACATCCTTATGATTCGGATCTTATACAGACTGATGATAACGGTAAGGTTATAGGATTTGACTCAAAGAATAATGTAAGAGATTATTGGTATGACAATATGGTCAATGCCGGTATGTATATTATAAACAGAGAGTTGCTTGAACTTGTAGGTGAGCCTGTAAAGATTGACTTTGAAAAGGATATCTTGGCCAATCAGGTAAAAAACGGAGCAAATATCTATGCCTACCATTCACCTGAGTATGTGAAGGATGTAGGTACCGTAGACAGAATCAATGCTACCGTGGAAGAACTGAAAAACGGCCTTATTGCATCCAAAAATCTTAAGAACAGGCAAAGAGCCATATTCCTTGACAGAGACGGCACTATTAATGTTTCAAAGGGATTTATCTCCAATGCCGATGACCTTGAGTTGATTCCGGGAACAGTTGAGGCCATAAAGGCTATAAATAAGAGCGGCGCATTGGCGATAGTTATCACAAATCAGCCTGTAATTGCAAGAGGTGAATGCAGTTTTGAGGAACTTCACAATATTCACAACAAGTTAAAGACTCTTCTGGGTGAAAGGGAGCTTTTGTGGATGATATTTTCTATTGTCCACATCATCCTGATAAGGGATTTGAAGGAGAGGTACCTGAACTTAAGTTTGACTGTGAGTGCAGAAAGCCTAAGACAGGTATGATAGATGAGGCGGTAGATAAGTACAATATTGATTTGTCCAAGTCATATATGGTTGGAGATTCTACAATGGATCTTGAATTGGCAAGAAACGCAGGTGTTAAGTCTGTGCTTGTGGATACAGGATTTGCAGGAAATGACGGCAAATATGACAGAAGCTGTGATATCGAGGCGAAGGATTTACTTGACGCCGTAGAAAAGATAATAAAAGATATGAAGTAATTTAAAGGGGCTATCATAACAGCCCCTTTTTTATCTGTAATATTACCAGGTGCATCTGGCGCTGGCACCGCACGGCAATATATATTCGGATTTGTTTACACGAAGTCCTATCTCCATAGCTTCAATATGCGCTTTCGGAAGATTATTTTCTTCAAGTGATTTTTGCATCATATAGGTAAGTACACCCGGCGCAAGTCCTGTGGTATATGAGTTTATAAGAAAGAAGAGAGGGTCTTTACTTAAAAGCTTTGTAGTAAGTTTTATAAAGTCATATATTGAGTCCTCTATCTTCCATATCTCACCCTTTGGACCTCTGCCGTATGAAGGCGGGTCCATTATTATAGCGTCATATGTGTTGCCGCGTCGTATTTCTCTTTGAACGAACTTGATACAGTCGTCTACAAGCCATCTGATAGGAGCATTTGAAAGATTGGAGCTTATCATATTTTCCTTTGCCCAACCTACCATGCCCTTGCTTGCATCAACATGTGTGACCGAAGCGCCGGCAGCTGCTGCAGCCAATGTGGCTCCGCCTGTATAGGCAAACAGATTCAGTACTTTTATCTCTCTGCCTGCATTTTTTATCATGTTGTAGCTAAAGTCCCAGTTGGTCGCCTGCTCAGGGAAAACGCCTGTATGCTTGAATGTAAAAGGTTTCAGATTAAATGTTATCTTTGATGAAGGAAGTTCATAGTCGATACTCCATGTGTTCGGAAGATTGAAAAACTCCCAATGTCCGCCGCCGGCCTTACTTCTGTGGTAGTGACCGTTTTTCTTTTTCCATGCAGGGTGTTCATGTCCTGTATTCCAAAGTACCTGAGGGTCGGGTCTTACAAGTATATAATCTCCCCACCTTTCAAGCTTTTCGCCGTTTGAAGTATCCAGTATTTCATAGTCCTTCCAATTATCTGCAATCCACATAATATTTCTTCCTAAAATAAATTTATTGTTATATAAAATAAAAAAATGCCGTTTGGTAAAAACCCATACGGCATTGTCTGTGCCGGACAAGCCGACTATTTACTAAAGATATTTAAATAATTCCTGTGCCTCATCTTTTTTAGTGGTTTCCTTCAGTGAAAGAACCTCTACCTTTACAGACTTACCACCGAATAATACTTCTACAATATCTCCAACTTTTACTTCAGCAGATGCTTTGATTACTTTGTCGTTTATAAGAACTCTGCCTGCATCACATGCTTCATTGGCTATTGTGCGTCTTTTTATTATTCTTGAAACTTTTAAAAATTTGTCAATACGCATTAGTTATTAACAGCATCCTTTAGTGCCTTACCCGGCTTGAACTTAGGAACTACGCTCTCAGCGATCTTCATTGTTTCACCGGTTCTAGGGTTTCTACCCTCTCTCTCAGGTCTTACAGATGTCTCAAATGTTCCGAAACCAACAAGCTGGATCTTTTCCTTCTTTGCAAGCTCTTCTGTAACAACGTCTACAAAAGCCTTAAGAGCTGCTTCAGCTTCCTTCTTTGTAGCGGAATCGCCCATCTTCTTAGCCATAGCATCGATTAACTCTGTTCTATTCATTTTTTTCCTCCTAAAAAAATAATGCTTGAAAAAAACATTATAATAAAATAGTGTCGCCGAATAAAATCGGCAATTATTATGAGGCATAACACCACTCATAACATAAATTTTATAGTCTGTTTAAGGCCATTTGTCAAGAAGAATAAAGCAAAAAAGCCGTTTTGTAAGGCTTTTTTCTATATAATGCAATTTAACTTTAAGAAATTGTAGATTTTCGGTTGACAAGAGCATAATAAATGTTGTACTATACATATACCCCGTGGGGGTGTGTGAAAAACCGGAAACGCTGTTAAGTAGGATTTTTCGGTTTACATCCCGTGAAGGTGTAAAGTCAAATATTATGTTGTTTTGAGTACTTTAAGAGTGCAGATGATATATTTGGGAAGGAGATATATGACAAAGGAAAAGTACAATGTCACAGGAATGAGCTGTGCCGCCTGTTCCGCAAAGGTGGAAAAGACGGTAAGTAAGCTTGCAGGTATGGATAAAGCTTCCGTGAATCTTTTGACCAACTCTATGCAGGTTGAATACGATGAGAAGAAGCTTGGTCCGGATGATATAATAAAGAGTATAGTGAATGCAGGTTACGGTGCTTCACTTGCAGGTGATACAAAGGAAAAGGCAAAGGAAAAGAGCATCAAAAAGACAAATGACGATGCGATTAGTTCCATGAAGTTCAGATTGAAGGTATCTGTTATCTTCCTTGCCATATTGATGTATTTCAGTATGGGAAGTATGATCGGGCTTCCGCTGCCGAACTTTTTATCGGGAGCGGGCAATCCGGTAGGATTTGCGCTGACACAGCTTTTATTGGTGCTTCCTGTAATGTATGTTAACAGAAAGTATTATATCAGCGGTTTTAAGTCACTTGGCCATCTTTCCCCGAATATGGATACATTGGTTGCGGTAGGCACTATAGCGGCTTTTATATATGGTGTTATAGCAATATATGTTATGGGATATGCGTTAAGTAACGGTGATATGAATACCGTGGCGGAGTACAGAAAGAATCTTTATTTTGAGTCGGTTTCCATGATACTTACACTTATTACTTTAGGTAAGTTCTTTGAGACAGGTTCAAAGGCAAGAACTACAGACGCCATTTCAAAGCTTGTGGATCTTTCACCTAAGAGAGCCAATGTAATAAGAGACGGTGTGGAAGAAAACATACTGACTGAGGATGTAAGAGTAGGAGATATAGTAGTAATAAGACCGGGTGAGAGCATCCCTGTAGACGGTATTATCATAGAAGGAAGCACAAGCGTTGACGAGAGTGCCATCACAGGTGAGAGTATCCCTGTTCAAAAGGATAAGGGTGACAAGCTGATAGGTGCCACTATCAACAAACGGAAGTGTAAAGATAAAGGCTTCTGAGGTAGGCGAGGATACCGCCATTTCAAGGATTATCGCCTTGGTGGAGGAAGCTTCATCATCAAAGGCGCCTATTGCCAAGATGGCTGATAAGGTCGCAGGTGTATTCGTACCTGTAGTAATGGGAATTGCTTTGGTAACATTTATTGTATGGCTTGTACTCGGATATGATTTTTCATTCGCACTCAATCGTGCTATAGCTGTACTTGTTATATCATGCCCATGTTCACTTGGACTTGCAACTCCTGTAGCGATAATGGTAGGTACCGGAAAGGGCGCAGAAAACGGCATACTTATAAAGTCTGCGGATGCGCTTGAGACAACTCACAGTATTGATACGGTGGTACTTGATAAGACAGGTACGGTTACCAAGGGTAAACCTGTAGTTACCGACATTATAGGATTTGATATAGATGACAATGAGTTTTTAAAACTTGCTGCAAGTGTGGAGAGTGCTTCTGAACATCCGCTTGCTGAAGCCATTGTAGAAAAAGCTAAAGAAGAGAATTTGACATTCTCATCCCCTGAAAGCTTCACCGCACAGTCGGGAAGAGGTATCAGAGCCGATATTGACGGTAAAAAGATTGTAGCCGGAAATGAGCAGGCAATAAGAGAAGCTGTCGGAAACAATTCAGGGCTTGACTCCGTATTTGAAAAGGGCAATGAGCTGGCATCACAGGGTAAGACTCCGATGTATTTTATGGCGAATGACAAGCTGATAGGAATCATTGCGGTAGCGGATACAATAAAGGATGACAGTAAAGAGGCTATAGAGGCTCTTAAGGCAAGAGATATAGATGTGGTACTCTTAACGGGTGATCACAAGAATACCGCAGTCGCTATTGCAAAGCAGGCAGGTATCAACAAGGTAATAGCCGAAGTACTCCCTACAGATAAGGAAGAGCATGTAAGAAAGCTTATGGAGACCGGACATAAGGTGGCAATGGTAGGTGACGGTATCAATGATTCACCTGCACTTGCAAGAGCGGATGTAGGTATTGCAATAGGTGCCGGAACCGATGTGGCTATAGAAAGTGCGGATATAGTACTTATGCACAGCTCGCTTAAGGATGTGGCTACAGCTATCGATCTCAGCAAGGCGGTTATAAGGAATATAAAGCAGAACCTTTTCTGGGCGTTCTTTTATAACTCTGTAGGAATACCGCTTGCGGCAGGTGTATTTTATCTAAGCCTCGGATGGAAGCTCAGTCCGATGTTCGGTGCCGCAGCTATGGGAATGAGCAGTGTATGTGTGGTAAGCAACGCACTCAGACTTCGCGGTTTTAAGCCGAAGAATATAAAAAATAACAAATCAGGCAATGATGAGATAGTTCTCATTGAAAATAATGAAAAAAAGAAAGAGGGAAAAACTATGACAACAGTAATAAACGTAAACGGAATGATGTGCGGACATTGTAAGGCAACAGTGGAGAAGGTAACAAAGGCTGTAGAGGGTGTAAGCAATTCAATAGTGAATTTGGATGAGAAAAATGTTACAATAGAGTACGCCGAAGGTACAGATCTTGAGAAGGTAAAGAAGGCTATCACTGACGCAGGTTATGAGGTGGTATAATGAGAGCTGACTCTAAGACTGTTCTGAGACAATTGAAAACTGCAAAAGGACAGCTTGAGGGAATCATAAAGATGGTGGAAGAGGACAGATACTGCATCGACATATCCAATCAGGTCCTTGCCACCAGAGCTCTTTTGGAGAGGGTGAATCGTACCATCATTGAAGGCCATATAGAAGGGTGCATCCTGGATGCCGCCGCTACAGGCAGTGACGAGGAGAGAAAGGAAAAGATGGTCGAGCTGTCAAATACCATAAAGAAGATGATGAAGTAATGGAAAGACAGATTCTATATATAATAGATAAAGACTATAAGAGTATATCGGACTTTTTAAAAGAGTAAGGGTATACCTCATCCAATATAGTGGAGCTTAAAAAATATGAAAACGGTATAGTGCTCAATGGAACTTGGGCGTATATGAATCAGAAGCCGGCAAGATTTGACCGGCTTCTTGTTCGTGTATGTGAATATAAAAAAAGCGAAAATATATTGCCTATTTTTATAAAGCTTGATATAAAATATGAGGATGAGGATATAGTGGTGGTGAATAAGCCAAGTGATATGCCTATACATCCAAGCCTCAACAACTATGAAAACTCTATGGCAAATGCTTTGATGTACTACTATAGGGATAAAAACTTTGTCTTCAGATGTATAAACAGGCTTGACAGAGACACTACAGGTCTTAGCGTTGTGGCAAAGCATTTTTTAAGTGCAGGAATACTCAATACTTCCATGCAAAGGCGTGAGATAAAAAGAGTATACAATGCAATAGTTGAAGATGACGGCAGCCTTAAAGAAAGCGGAACTGTTGATGAACCTATAGCCAGAGAGGATGATACGCTTATAAAGCGCAGAGTAAGCAAGGAAGGTCAGAGGGCAATCACTCATTATAAGGTACTAAAAAGACTTAGAGGAGCTTCTTTGATAGAGCTTAGGCTTGATACCGGCAGGACACATCAGATAAGAGTTCATATGAATTATATAGGGCATCCGCTTGTAGGAGATTATTTGTATAATGAAAGATATTATGATAAGGAGAATGTCAGGCCGCTGCTGCATTCAAAGAGCCTTTCCTTTATACACCCGATAACAGGTGAGAATTTATATATTGAATGTGAGCTGCCGAAAGATTTTAAAGAAAGAATTGATGAATATGTTTAGAATACAATACCCGTATCTGGATATGAAAAAGATCGCAGAGAGCGGACAGATATTTAGATTTAATGTTTATGACGATGAGTACAGCCTTGTGGCAGGGGATAAGCTTTTGTTTATAAAAGAGGATGATGACGGATACATACTCTCTTGCAGCGAGTCTGAGTTTGAAGAGTTTTGGACGGACTACTTTGATTTAAGGCTTGACTACAGTGATTTTGAAAAGAATATTCCGGCTGATGATTTGTTTTTGACAAATGCCGCCGAGTACTCCTACGGCATCAGGATACTTAATCAGGACAAGTGGGAGATGCTTATATCCTTTATTATTTCACAAAGAAAGAGTATACCTGCGATAAAATCATCTATTGAAAAACTTGCAAGAACCTACGGCAAGAAGATAGATATGCAGGTACCTGATTTTATAAAAAATATTGATAAAAACAGTGAGTTTTTTGCCTTCCCTACACCTAAAGCACTTGCAGACGCAAGTATTGACGATTTGAACGCCTGTTCTTTAGGATACAGAAGCCCGTATATAGAGGCGAGTGCAAAGGCTGTATATAGAGGGGATATCGACCTTGAAGATTTAAGTAATCTTGATGACAATGAGCTTTTGGCGGCACTTATGAGTCTTAAGGGAGTAGGCATAAAGGTTGCAAACTGTGTGGCGCTTTTCGGATATCACAGGATTGCGGCCTTCCCTATCGATGTTTGGATAAAGAGAATGATTGATGAGCATTATGAAGGAGAATTTCCGCTAAAACTCTATGACGGTTATGCCGGAGTTATTCAGCAATATATTTTCTATTACGGCAGAGAAAGTACGAAACATGCTGGAAAATAACCATGAAATTTGGTATGATGGTACAAGGATTGTGAGTGCAAAATGTGCAGCAATCGGGTAACATATATTCCCTATGAAAGGAGCATTATGAACGAACTTACAAAAAAAACTTATGAGACTTGGAAGAGTGCAAAACTTAAGGATGAAAATCTTATAGCGGAGCTTGCGGCTATAGAGAACGACGAAGACGCTATTAACGACAGATTCTATAAGGAGCTTGCTTTCGGTACAGGAGGTTTAAGAGGCGTACTGGGTGTCGGAAGTAACAGAATGAATATCTATACTGTAGGTAAAGCCAGCAGAGGATTGGCAAACTATATAAATTCTATTTCAAAGACTCCTAAGATTGCCATATCATATGACAGCAGACATAATTCGGAGCTTTTTGCAAAATGGGCGGCAGGAATATTTGCAGGAGCGGGAATCAAGGTATATATCTGGAAAGAGCTTATGCCTACACCTGCACTTTCTTTTGCGGTAAGAGAGCTCGGATGTGACGGCGGTATAATGGTAACAGCCAGCCACAATCCTGCAAAATATAACGGATATAAGGTTTATGGTGCGGACGGATGTCAGATAGCCAATGAGGCGGCAGACAGAATACTTGATGAGATAAACAGTGTAGACACATTCTCCGATTACAAGATTGTGGACTTCAAAGAAGGACTTGAGACAGGTATTATAGAGTATATAAGTGAGAATACTTTTAACGAGTTCATAGATGCGGTTTCAACACAGACTTTCATAGGTGACGATGTAAATAAGGACGTAAAGATTGCTTATACACCGCTGTATGGAACAGGACTTAGATGTGTTACAACCTGCCTTAAGAAAAACGGTTTCACAAATATAGAAGTGGTAAAAGAGCAGGCTACTCCAAACGGCGATTTTCCTACCTGTCCGTACCCTAACCCTGAGATAAGACAGGCGCTTGAGGTAGGTCTTAAGGTTGCCAAGGATGTGGGTGCGGATATACTTATAGCTACAGATCCGGACTGTGACAGAGTAGGTATTGCCGTAAAGCAGGGCGATGACTTCAGACTTTTCTCAGGTAATGAGGTAGGTGTACTTCTTACAGACTTTATCGCAAAGAGAAAGATTGCTATGGGTATAATGCCTAAGAAGCCTGTACTTGTAAAGACTATAGTTACCACGGATCTTGCAAAGATAGTGGCTGACGACTACGGCATTGAGACCAGAGACGTGCTTACAGGATTCAAGTATATAGAGATCAGATTGCAGGTCTTGAAAAGGACGGTGAGGTTGACAGATATCTTCTGGGATTTGAGGAGAGCTACGGTTACCTTTCAGGAAGCTATGTAAGAGATAAGGATGCCGTAAACGGTTCATATCTGATTGCACAGATGTTTGCATACTATAAGGCTGAAGGAAAGTCACTGCTTGAGGTACTTGAAGGACTTTATAAGAAGTACGGCTATTATCTGAATACACTTTATTCATTTGAGTTTGAAGGCGAGAGCGGTATGAATAAGATGAATGAGATAATGGACAGCTTCAGAAACAATACTCCAAGTGAGATTGCAGGTGTAAAGGTGCTTGAGGTAAGAGATTATGAGACTTCTACTCAGACTACACTGAAAACAGGTGCCAAGGAGGAGATAAAGCTTCCGAAGTCAAATGTTATCAAATATATGCTTGAGGGCAATTCAAGTGCGGTATTAAGACCTTCAGGAACCGAGCCTAAGCTTAAATTATACCTTGCAATAACCGGTGAAAATGAGTCAAGTGCGAGAGAACTTGAGAGCAAAATAGCTGACGAACTTAAGAAGCATTTAGCATAAATTTTTTTAGAGGCTGTGTATTCGGCCTCTTTTTTGTGCCGTAAATCAGATGTCATAACTGATTTTTACTTGCAATTTAAAATCCTGTATGCTATCATTGTGCGGTAGACGAACAGATGTATTTTAGAGGCGAACATGGAACAGAATGTCAAATATTATGTGGTAAAAGACAAGGCGGTGCCTGAGGTACTTATAAAAGTGGTTGAGGCGAAAAGACTGCTGACAGCGGATAAGATGATGACTGTAAAAGAGGCCACAGATAAATGTGGTATAAGCAGGAGCTCATTTTATAAATATAAGGATGATATATTTCCGTTTGATGATTCTTCAAAGGGAAGGAATATTACCCTTTCAATTCAGATATCGGATGAACCGGGTCTTTTATCGGAGCTTTTGGCAGTAGTTGCAAAATATCATGCCAATATTTTGACAATACATCAAACTATACCGGTAAGCGGTGTGGCAACCATTTCTTTGTCTATAGAGATTTTGAAGGATACCGGAGACTTGTCTAAGCTGGTAGATGAAATCAGAAGTTTGGAAGGCATCTTTGATATAAAAATTTTAGCTAGGGAGTAATATATGTTTAATATTGCAATTTTAGGATTTGGAACAGTAGGTTCAGGTGTATATGAAGTTATAAAGGAGAACAATGCTCTTTTAAAGCAAAAGACAGGTGAAGATATAGCGGTAAAAAAGATACTTGATATCCGTGAGTTTGCGGGCAGCGAGTGGGAAAGTCTGGTTGTACATGACATAAAGGAAATAATAGAAGATAATGATATAGATGTGGTAGTGGAGACAATGGGAGGAACATCTCCTGCATTTGAGTTTGTAAGAGGCGCACTTCTTTCAGGAAAGCATGTAACCACATCAAATAAGGCATTGGTAGCTGCACACGGTACTGAGCTTTTAAAGATTGCAAGAGAAAAAAATGTAAACTTCTTCTTTGAGGCAAGTGTGGGCGGAGGTATTCCGATAATCAGAACAATTACGGAAAGCTATGCGGGTGAGCATTTTAAAGAGATTACAGGTATCTTAAACGGTACTACAAACTATATACTTACAAAGATGGATACAGAGGGTGAGGACTTTGAAAAGGCACTGTCTACAGCACAGGAGCTTGGATATGCCGAGAGAAATCCCGAGGCTGATGTGGAAGGTTATGACACCTGCAGAAAGATTGCGATATTGGCATCTTTGGCAACAGGCAAGGAAGTAAACTTTGAAGAAATCCATACGGAGGGTATTACAAAGATAGATACTACAGATTTTGAATATGCCAAGCATATGAAGCTTTCTATCAAACTTTTCGGTGATTCAAAGTTTGAAGACGGCAAGGTGTTTGCATTTGTTGCACCTGTAATGGTTGAAAGAGACCATCCTCTTTATATGGTAAATGATGTGTTCAACGGTATCATGGTGGAAGGAAATATGCTCGGAAAGAGTATGTTATACGGAAGCGGCGCAGGTAAGCTGCCTACAGCAAGTGCAGTAGTGGCGGATATCGTAGCAATTACAAAGAATAAGGATAAAAATGTGGCAACATTCGGCTGGGGAGATGAAAAGCAGGAAGTAGCAGATATGAATGAGACAAGCCACAAGTACTTTGTAAGATTTAAGGGCAGGGATGCCAAGTTTATAAATAAGTGCAAAGAGACATTTAAGAATGCAAAGGAAGTATACCTTGACGGCAAGGATGAGTTCGCACTGGTTACAGAGCTTATGAAAGAAAAAGATTTCCTTACAGCCTTGAATAATCTCGGTGATGTGATAAAATATATTAGAACAAAGATAGCTTAAGCATTCGGCACCACCACAGGTGGTGCTATATTTTTATATGGAAAGAATATTTGATAAATTGGTAAAACCGCTGCCGCCATGTGCATTTCACGAGTTCACGGGATTATATTGTCCGGGATGCGGAGGTACAAGGGCAGTCAGGTTTTTGATAAGAGGAAATGTAGAAAAGAGCTTTATTTATAATCCGATAGTGTTGTATACGGTTATTGCAACTTTTATTTTTTTAGCTTTTGTAGTAAAGTATAAGATTAGTGGCAGGCGTTTGAATAAGGATAAGATTATTCTGCCTATGCTGTATATCGGAGTCGTTATAATGCTTTTGAATTGGGTTGTGAAGGACTGGTTTTTAGTTTTTAGAGGCATAGACTTACTGAAATAGACGGGGATTATAGATGAAAAATACTGAAGAAAAGACAAAAAAGAGGTGGGAGAACAGGTCGATGGTGTTCGGCATCGTGTCAATATTGTCATGTATGTGTTCACTGCCCACATCGGGTGTTCCGCTGGGGATTCCGCTTGGGATATTTGCAATTGCTTTTGCCCTTATCTCGGCCAAAGGCGGAATGAGAGGAAAGGCTGTGGCCGGTATTGTGACCGGAATATTTGGGATAATTATCGGACTTATCATATATGCCATGATACTTTTTGTGGTGGTACAGCTGAAGGATCAAAGAATTTTAAATCAATTCAGACCGGAACAGATTAAGGTTATACAGGACTATATTCAAATGTATATAGCGCATTGATAAGGAGGCAATTTTGACCGATATAGTAAAAATACTTGCCGGCGAGCTTGGCATAAAGACAGCACAGGTAGAGGCTACTATCAAATTGATAGATGAGGGTAATACCATTCCTTTTATTTCAAGGTACAGAAAAGAAGTCACAGGTTCGCTTAATGATGAGATACTCAGACAGTTTGATGAAAGATTAAAGTATCTTAGAAATCTTGAAGAAAAAAAGACTCAGGTACTTTCAGCCATCGAGGAGCAGGGGAAGCTGACCGACGAGTTGAAAAAAGAAATTGAAGACGCAATCACCTTGGTAGCGGTAGATGATTTGTACAGACCTTTCAGACCTAAGAGGCGTACAAGGGCAATGATTGCCGTTGAAAAGGGGCTTGAAGGCTTTGCAAATGATATATTTGAAGAAAAGCTTAACAATGACGCTACTGAGGAAGCTAAAAAATATCTCTCAGATAAAGAGGGGCTTGAGGTGGAGAGTGAGGCGGATGCTATATCCGGAGCTATGGATATAATAGCCGAAAGGATTTCAGATGATGCAACTTTTAGAAATAAGATAAGAGATTTATCGTTTAAGCAGGGGATACTGACTTCTGTGGCAAAGGATGAAACGACAGAATCTGTATATGAAAACTATTACAATTTTGCAGAGAGTGTTTCAAAAACAGCAGGCTACAAGATACTTGCAATCAACAGAGGAGAAGAAGAAAAGATACTTACAGTAAAACTTGACCCTCCGGTTGAGGAGATTATCAGATATCTGGAAAAATGCATTATAAAAAAGCATAATGTACATACTGAGCAGATACTTAAGGATACTATTGACGATGCATATAAAAGGCTTATTGCACCGTCTATAGAAAGGGATATAAGATCAAGTCTAACAGAGGCGGCAGAGGATGAGGCCATCAAGGTGTTCGGCAAGAACCTTACTCAGCTTCTTATGCAACCTCCTGTAGCCGGCAGAGTGGTGCTCGGTTGGGACCCTGCCTTTAGAACAGGCTGTAAGCTTGCCGTAGTGGATGAAACGGGAAAAGTACTTGATACCACAGTTATCTATCCTACAGCACCTCAAACAAGGTGGAGGCGGCCAAGAAGGTATTAAAGGATCTTATAAAAAAGTACAATATAAGCCTTATTTCTCTTGGAAACGGTACGGCATCCAGAGAGTCTGAGGCTGTTATTGTAGAGCTTATAAAGGAAGTGAACAGTAAGCTTGAATACATTATAGTAAATGAGGCCGGAGCAAGCGTATACTCTGCAAGTAAGCTTGCTACAGAGGAGTTCCCGAATTTTGATGTGGGACAGAGGTCGGCTGCTTCAATTGCCAGAAGACTTGAAGATCCGCTTGCGGAGCTTGTAAAGATAGACCCTAAGTCTATAGGTGTAGGTCAGTATCAACATGATATGAACCAAAAAAAGCTCTCAGAGGCACTTGGTGCAGTGGTGGAAGACTGTGTAAATAAGGTAGGTGTGGATTTAAACACCGCATCGGCACCGCTTTTAGAGTATATTTCAGGTATATCAAAGGCTGTTGCCAAGAATATAGTGGTATACAGAGAAGAAAACGGAAGCTTCAAAACGAGAAAAGAGCTTTTGAAGGTTTCAAAGCTTGGACCTAAAGCATTTGAGCAATGCGCAGGTTTCCTTCGAATAAATGACGGAAAAGAACCTCTTGATATGACAAGCGTGCATCCTGAAAGTTATGCCGCCACCAAAAAGCTTTTGGAGAGTCTCGGCTACAGTGACAGTGATATCACTTTATCAGGTCTTAGCGGTATTTCAAAGAAAATACATGATTTCAAAAAGATAAGTGATGAACTTGAAATCGGTGAAATCACTCTAAGAGATATAGTAAAGGAACTTGAAAAGCCGGGAAGAGACCCTAGAGATGAGATGCAAAAGCCTATACTTCGTACGGATGTTATGGAGATGGAAGATTTGAAAGAGGGCATGATTTTAAAGGGTACGGTCAGAAATGTTATCGACTTCGGTGCGTTTGTGGATATCGGAGTACATCAGGACGGACTTGTGCATATATCAAGGCTTAGTAAGAAGTTTATAAAGCACCCGCTTGAGGCGGTAAGTGTCGGAGATATTGTTGAAGTAAGGGTGGACAGTGTGGATTTGAAGAAAAAGAGAATAGCCCTGTCTATGGTATTTGATTGATATGAATAAAATAAAAATAGATATGAAACTGAATGCTAAGGATATATGGTTGTTTTCCATGTATCACAGCAACAGAGGATTTTTGCTTATTTTCAATATATTGTTCACTGTGGCAATGTATTATTTTTATGATTACTACCTGGAACAGGATTGATATTCCGAGAAAGATTTTTATTTTTTGGTAATGTCAAATATGTTTCTTATAGTGCAGCCTGCAATGCTTTTACTTAAAGTCACAAAAAGCAGGCAAGGACGGATGCTATTAAGGCCGGACTTTCTATTTCGCTTAACGACGAGGGCATAGAGGTGGCATCAGGAGATGACAAGGTTGACTTTAAGTGGGAAAGCGGATTTCGTTCAAGGATATTGCCGGGAATTATAGTGATATATGTGGATGCGATAAGAGGATATCTTTTACCTGACAGGTATACAAAGGATAATAAAGAAAGAATAATCGCTATTTTAAAAGAAAAGACAAGAGTGAGTATATTTTAGAATGAGTAAAATTGTTTTTGACAGCTTTTGCGATAAGGATACATTTGATATTGCCTACAGACTTGCAAAATATTTTTGAAAAAAGAAGCGGTCCTGTAGTGATATGTCTGGACGGAGACCTTGGAGTAGGCAAGACTGTATTTGCAAAAGGGATAGGTGCAGGGCTTAATATCAAAAGAGATATTGTAAGCCCCACCTTCAATATAGTAAAGACTTATGAGGGCGATAAAAGGCTGCACCACTTTGATGTATACAGAATCAGCGATATATCGGAGCTTGACGAGATAGGTTTTGACGAGTTTTTATTTGATGATGCAGTCATTCTTATAGAGTGGTCAACTTTGATAGAGGAAGCATTGCCGAAAGATGTGATAAGAGTGGTTATATCAAAGAACCTTGAAAAGGGATTTGATTATAGAGAAGTAGCTGTAGAAGGTATGGATGATGAAGATTTTAGGAATTGAAAGTGCCGCATTGGTGGCTTCAGTTGCAATAATAGATGAAGATGTGACAATAGCTGAATACACTACAAATTTTAAAAAGACACATTCGGAAACATTGTTGCCGATGCTTGATGAGATAGTAAAGATGACGGGGATAAGCCTTAGTGAGCTTTCGGCTATAGCTGTTTCAGGAGGTCCCGGCTCATTTACAGGTCTTAGAATAGGGGCTGCAAGTGCCAAGGGTCTCGGATTGGCACTTGATTTGCCTCTTATAAAAGTTCCTACGCTTGATGCTATGGCAATGAATATCTATGCAAGTGATGCACTTATAGTGCCGATAATGGATGCCAGAAGAAATCAGGTGTATACGGGAATATATAAAAACGATACGAAACTTGAGGTCAAAGCAGAGTCTATGGCGGTGTCTATAGACGAACTTTTTGAAATTTTAAAAGAAACAGGTGCAAAGGAAAAGGTGGAAAGAGCGATATTCTTAGGTGACGGTGTACCGGTATTCAGAGAATATATTGATGAAAAGCTTACAATGAAACATGATTTTGCACCGTTAAATTTAAACAGACAGAGAGCATCAAATATTGCAATGCTCGGTATGGAAATGATGAAAGCCGGCAAGGTTATATCGGCAGATGATATGAGGCCGAATTACCTTAGAAAAAGTCAGGCGGAAAGAGAGAGAGATGTGGCTAAGACCGATGCTTCCCTCTGATGCCGAGGCGATAAGGGAACTTGAATGTGATATTTTCAGTGATGCCTGGAGCGAAAAAAATATAAAAGACTCTATAGAATCAAAATTTGATTACTGTATGGTAATCGAAGAAGGCTATAGAGTCTTAGCCTATATTATTTTCAGAGTAAATATGGATGAGGCCGAACTTTTCCGTATAGCCACAGATAAAAACAGCAGAAACTCAGGGTTTGCTCATGAACTTATGAACTTTATGATTTCAAATCTGAGGACAATGAAGGTAAAGAAAGTATTTCTTGAGGTAAGAAGTAAAAATACTTCTGCCATAAGGCTTTATGAAAACTACGGCTTTAAAAAGATAGGTATCAGAAGAGAATATTACTTTGATCCCACAGATGATGCTCTGTTGATGGAAGGATATATAAAATGTTAGATATTTGTTTATTAGGTACAGGGGGCATGATGCCGCTGCCTTACAGATGGCTGACTTCAATGATGGCAAGATGTGAGGGAGTAAATCTTTTGATAGATTGCGGCGAAGGCACTCAAATTGCGATAAAGGAAAAGGGATGGAGCCCGAAGCCTATAGATGTGATCTGCTTTACACATTATCATGCGGACCATATAAGCGGACTTCCGGGTCTTTTACTTACAATGGGAAATTGTGAAAAGACCACACCTCTGCTTGTAATAGGTCCAAAAGGTCTTGAGAGAGTGGTAAATGCTATGAGAGTTATAGCACCTGAACTTCCTTTTGAAATACAGTTTAGAGAACTTAGAGAAAACGAGGAAGTGATAGACTTTGCTCCATATAAGATAGAGGCGTATAAGGTAAACCATCGGGTGACTTGTTACGGTTACAGAATCTCTATTGAGAGAAAGGGAAAGTTTGATGCTGCCAGAGCAAAGGAGCTTGATATTCCTCTAAAATTTTGGAATAAATTGCAGCATGGAGAGATTATCACGGACGGAGATAAAACCTATACTCCCGATATGGTAATGGGTGAGGCCAGAAGAGGTATAAAGGTAAACTATTGTACCGATACAAGACCTGTACCTGTTATTGCGGAGTATGCCGCAGACTGTGACCTCTTTATATGTGAGGGTATGTACGGTGAAGATGATAAGGAAGACAATGCCAAAGGTTATAAGCATATGACTATGACTGAGGCTGCAACTCTCGGAAAAGAGGCAAATCCTAAAGAATGTGGCTGACACATTATTCACCGTCAATGAATAAGCCTGACGAGTATATTGATAAGCTGAAGAAAATTTTTCCGGCGATAAGGACTGCCAAAGACGGATGGAGTGTAGAACTGGGTTATGAAGAAGAATAATATAAAGATACTTGCAATAGAAAGCTCCTGCGATGAGACTGCGGCAGCAGTTGTGGAAGACGGAAGAAAGGTGCTTTCAAATATTATCTCATCACAGATAGACTTGCATACAATATACGGAGGCGTAGTCCCTGAGATTGCCTCCAGAAAGCATATAGAAAATATAAATTTTGTAATAAAAGATGCGCTGAAAGAGGCAAATGTTACATTTGATGATATAGACGCGATAGCGGTTACCTACGGCCCGGGGCTTGTAGGCGCGCTGCTTGTAGGTGTAGGTGAAGCAAAGGCGCTTGCTTACGGCCTTAACAAACCTCTTATAGGTGTACATCATATAAAGGGGCATGTATTTGCAAACCTTATAGAACATGAGGAGCTTAAGCCTCCTTTTGTATGCCTTATCGTTTCAGGCGGTCATACCGAAATAGCGATTGTAAAAGATTATAATGATTTTGAGATAGTTGCGACCACCAGAGATGATGCGGCAGGTGAGGCGTTTGACAAGGTCGCAAGAAGTGTCGGACTTGGGTATCCCGGTGGTCCGAAGATTGATAAAGCCGCAAAACTTGGAAATCCTCATGCTATAGAGTTTCCAAAGGCAAGAGTAAATGATTCCAAGTATGATTTCAGCTTTTCAGGTGTAAAGTCTGCAGTATTAAATTATCAAAACAAGGCAAATATGACCGGTGAAAAGATAAATGTAAATGATTTGGTAGCTTCATTTCAAAGAGCTGTTGTAGAGGTTTTGGTGGAGCATACTATTGAGGTTGCAAAGGATTACAATATAAAGAATATAGCTATGGCAGGCGGTGTGGCTTCAAATACCGCACTTAGAAGTCTGATGGACGAAAAGTGTAATGAGGAAGGATTGAAACTTCACTTCCCTTCACCGATATTTTGTACCGACAATGCGGCAATGATAGGTGTAGCCGCATACTTTGAGTATATTAACAATAACTTTAAGGATTTGACACTGAATGCGGTGCCGAATCTGGAACTGTGATTTTAAAGAGTATTTATTGATATTGGAATATGATTATGAGAAGTACGGCGATAATACTTGCCGCAGGCAGCGGAAAGAGATTTAGTGCCAAGAAAAAGAAACAGTTTGTAGAGCTTTTTGATAAGCCCTTGTTATACTATTCACTAAAAGCCTTCAGTGAAAGTGATACGGATGATATAATTGTAGTCACTTCAAAAGATGATATTGATTTTGTAAGAGAAGATATTGTTAAAAAATACAGATTTTGCAAGGTAAAGAGTATCGTAGTCGGCGGTGATGAAAGATATGATTCCGTATACAACGGTTTAAAAGAAGCTATAGGCGATATCTGCCTGATACATGACTCTGCCAGAGCAATGATAAGTGTGGAGCTTATAAACAGATGTATAGAAGAGACTGTTAAATATAGGGCGGTTGTCCCTGCAGTAACTCCGAAAGACACTATAAGAGTACGAGACGGAGAATTTGGCGGTGAAACAATTGACAGAAATACACTTTGTATTATCCAAACCCCACAGTGCTTTGATATAGCTTTAATAAAGTCTGCCTTTGAAAAGCTGTATAAAACTGATTATAAGACTCTTGGAATCACAGATGATGCAATGGTGGTTGAAAAATTTACCGATACCAAGGTAAGGCTGATAGAGGGTGATTATAAAAATATAAAGGTAACCACACCTGAGGATATAGTGATAGCTAAGGCGTTTTTGGACGCCGGAAATTGTTAATAGAAAAGCCGATGCAGCCTGTGGTTGCGTTGGCTTTTTGGGTATTATGTCAAGCGTCGGAGGGGTTCAACTTCACAGCTGATTCGAGGAAAATATGAAAGTCAATATGAATATTATTGTCGGCGGAACGGATGATATATTGGATAATATACTGTCTGCCGCAAGAACGGTAAGAAAAGAAATGAAAAAAACTTTTGAAAGCATTGAGATAGAGGCATTGCAGAAGATGGATATTTGTGTTTGTCTTAGCGGAAATGTATCAAAGTATTATCCTAAAACGGGAATTTATCAGGCAAGATATTATTCTAAAGCGGGGAAGTTTATGGTATATGTTCATTTCGGCTCTGATGAGTGGAATTCAAAAAAGACAGAAAGTGTAAGGAAGTTTCTTAAAATGTATAAGGACTATCTTTTGGAGCTTTCGGATATCATTAAAACGAAAACGACAAAGTATAATTTGGATTTTGATAATAGGTATTATGAAGATGGGATTAAAAGCGTGTTTGAGAATTTGTAGATGATTTTAGATTTCAATTTACAAAAGAGGAATGGGAATTTTTGAGGTCGAAATTCTTGACCTCAAAATTAGATGAAGGTTCAGTTGCTAGAAGAAAAAATAAGTAATTAAGAAATCCCGGTTTGATAGTCCCTGTAAATTTGAATTTTACAATGTATTTTTGCTGAACGTGGCAAGCTATAAGTTTCTATGAGATAAAACCTATAAAACTTGTACGGATGTTGTAGGGTAGGAAAAGAAATCTTCCTCTATACTAAAATAAACCGAAAAAAGGGGGAATTTGAAATGAATATTATCAAGTCGTTTAACAATACGATTGATTATCTTGAAACAGTTCTCGATGATGAAATTGACGAAAAGAAAGTAACCCGGTTATCAGGATACTCTTATTCAATGTTCAGTCGCTTGTTTTCTATTCTGACCGAAACAACGCTCTCAGAATATTTAAGAAGCAGAAGATTGACGGAAGCAGCCGTTATATTAAGAGATACGGATGATAAGATTATTGATGTTGCATTCAAATTCGGATACGAGTCATCAGATTCATTTGGAACAGCGTTTAAAAATTTTCATGGATTTACTCCTTCAGAGGTGAGAAATGGGAAACCATTTAAATTAGTTTCACGGGTGCAATTAGCACTCAGTGTAAGAGGAGGAAGAAGCATGAATATTACAATTCAAAAGAAACAAGCCTTTGCAGTCGCAGGAGTAAATGAACAAAGCATCAATTCATCATTATGTCCAAGTGTCTGGGATAAGCTGTATGAAAAATATAGCCACGATGAACTTGCAAGTTTGGGAAACGGTCAAAGTGTTGGCGTTTGCCATGATGTGGAAAACCCAAGCACAATAAACTATATGGCAGGCTATATTGTTAATGATGTAGAAAAAGCAAGAAGCATGGGCTTAGATGTTTTAGAAGTTGATGAAGCAGAGTATGCCGTTGTAGAGTTAACAGGAAGTGTTCCGGATTGCATTCATACCGGATGGAAATATGCGATGGAAGTATTCTTTCCCGAGCATGGCTATGTTCACTCAGGAAAGTCTGACTTTGAATATTACTATGAAGGTGATATGCATAGTCCTGATTACAAAATGGAGTTATGGATTCCAATAACTAAAGCTTAAAAAAACGGTATGTCTAAACCATCGAATAGTGTAAAAACAAAGTACATAACTTTGAGATTATAGAATCTTTCAGATATGTGCTTTTTCTGTATTCAGTAATTTTGTTGGAAAATTTGCAGTAAAACTTGAAGAATATGCGAGTACCATAGAAAAGTTTTTATACAGGCCGGGACTAAAATATGGACTGAATATGAAAAGTACAGTAAAAATCTATATTAGAAATGTTTTTAGGGAAATATTCCGGGAGGGAACTAAAGGATGGAAAAATAAAATTGTATTATTTAAAGATGGTGATATATTCTTGCTTTTAGGAGAACTGAATGAGACTTCTGTCGGTTGTACCGACCTAAGTATAGGGTGAAAAAAACTAAAAATTTTTGAATTTGAGGGGTATTTTTTTGTGTCAACAATTAAAATTGAAAACCTTAGTTTCTCATATTATGGCTATGAAAAACCTATATTTGAAAAATGTATCATTTTCATTTGATACGAACTGGAAAAACAGGGTTAATAGGAAGAAATGGAATTGGAAAAATCAACACTATTTAAGTTACTTCTAAACCAAGAAGTTTATAGTGGAAAAAAATCAGCAAAAGTGTTGACTTTATTAAATTCCCACCCAATTTAAGTGATACTTCAAAATTAGGGATTGAGTTATATAAAGAACTAATATCAGATGAGGAAGAATGGAAATTATTTAGAGAACTTAATTTGCTAAATGTAGATGAGAGTCTTGTTTACAGAAAGTTTGAAACACTTTCTAAAGGAGAACAAACAAAAATCCTTTTTAGCTATTTTTGTTTACAAGAGAAGAGGGTTTTTTTACTTATAGATGAACCGACTAACCATTTAGATATGGATGGAAGAAAAAAATTGTCAGTGAATATCTGAAAAGTAAAAAGGGTTTTTTTTGCTTATATCTCATGATAGAGATTTTTTTAGATGGCTGTATCAATCATGTTATTTCTATTAACAGGAATTCTATTGATGTTCAATCGGGAAATTTTACATCGTGGTATGAAAATAAATTGATGAAAGACCAATTTGAAATCGGTGAAAATGAGAAATTAAGAAAAGATATTAAACGATTAAAAGAAGCTGCAAGACAAAGTCAGATTTGGTCTGATAAAGTTGAAAAATACTAAAAAAACGGTGTGAAAGTATCAGGCGTAAAAACCGGACAAGGGACATATAGGTCATCAATCAGCTAAGATGATGAAAAAATCTAAGAATTTGGAGAATAGACAAAATAAGGCAATAGAAGAAAAACAAAGTTTACTGAAAGATATTGAAACAAAGGAAAGTCTATTATTGCATCCGTTACATCACCACAAAAATCCTCTAATATCAGTTTGCGATTTATCATCATATTATGGAGAAAGGCAGATATTAAGTAATGTAAGTTTTGAGATAAAGCAAGGTGATATAGTGGCTATATATGGGGGTAATGGTAGCGGAAAAATCAACTTTGATTAAAAATTTTTATTAAGGTTACATCATGAGTATTCAGGTGATATAAAAATTAGCAAGTGATTTAAAAAAATATCATATATTCCTCAGGATACATCAAATTTAACTGGTAGTCTAAATGAGTATATTGAAAAGCCAAGGTGTTGATGAAACATTGTGCAAAAACAATTCTTAGAAAAATTAGATTTTGCAAGAGAATTATTTGAAATGGATATGAAGAACTATAGCGATGGGCAAAAAGAAAGTTTTTAATTGCTGTAAGTTTATCAAAGCCGGCTCATATATTTGTTTGGGACGAACCACTGAATTATATAGATGTAATATCAAGAATACAGATTGAGGAAATTATAAAAGAAGCAAATCCTACACTCATATTTGTAGAACACGATAAGAGGTTTGTAGAAGATATAGCTAATAAAATAATAAGATTATAAACTAAATTACAACTTCAGTTTTCTCTAAATAATCGAATAGTGTAAAAAAATAAAAGCAAATAACTTTAAGATTATAAAATCTTTCTGCTATGTGCTTTTTCTGTATTCAGTAATTTTGTTGGAAAAAGCTTTAGTAAAGCTTGAAGAATCTGCGAGTACCATGGAATGGTTTTTCTACAGTCCGAAACTAAAAGATGGACTGAATATGAAAAGTACAGTAAAATCTATATTAGAAATATTATCGGGATATATTCCGGAGGGGAACTAAAGGATGAAGAATGAAATGAGACTTTTGTCGGTTTTGCCGACAAAATTTCAGGGGGAAGAAAACTTACTGTTTTACAAAGTTTTAAGGAGATAACTGTGAATATAGATATTGGTAAAACGAAAGAGTACTACAATTCATTGTCCTCAGATATGCTATGTGACTGTGATTATTGTAAGCTGTACTATGTTAAGTCAAGAAAAGAATTTCCCGAATTGGCATTATGGCTGGATAAATATGGTGTCGATATCGAAAAACCTTTTGAGGTTATAAGTCTTGAACCGGATGATAACGGGATGCTTGATTATATTGGAGTACAGTATATTGTTTTTTGGTAATTTTAAAAATGATAATTCATATTATGTTGGAGATTTTAACATAAAGATTGCAGATTCACACCCCGATACCGGAATTAGTGAAGAACACTTTGTTCTCGAAGTAATCCCTAGGAGTTCTATGAAATTATATATTGAGGGATAAATTAGGTTTGTAAAAATAAAGTATATAAATTTACGGAGGTAAAAGAAATGAAAAAAATAAGAGAAATGTCTGTTTACTTAATAGTGATAATTCTAGCTTTTTATGTGTTACCTGCTTTCATTAATGATACAGGAACCGTATATTCTTCTTACTTATTTTTAACTCCTATTATTTGTTTTTGTAACTTCTCTAATTTATGGAATTAGACATTCTTTTTAATTTGATATTTTTTTATTGCTAATTATGGCCCTCTTTATTCCGACCATATTTATATTTTTATAATGAAAGTGCAGCTGTTTATGTATTAATATACGGTATAATTGCAACAACAGGAAATCTTTTTGGGAAGCTTAATTAAAAAAATGAATAATTAAAAAAATCTCTGTTTGATAAGCAGGGTAATTAGAATTTAAAAAAATCAAATTATAAAAAAACAATAAGGGACATATAAAATATGAAATTGAAATTAGAAAATATTAAATCGAAAAAGAACTCATGAACTGGCAAATTTAATCAGAGCATACAATAGATCCAATAGAGAACCGTCTAAAAGCGAACCACTTAATATTTATTTGGAAGATGAACAGGGGAATTTAGTTGCAGGAATGGTAGCGGAGACTTTCGGTAATTGGCTTGAGATTGAATATTTGTATGTCAGTGATGATTTACGTGGACAAGGAATAGGCTCAAAGATCTTAGAAACGGCGGAAAATGAGTCAAGAAATAGAGGCTGTAAGTATTCATTTGTGGATACTTTTAATTTTCAAGCACCGAAATTTTATGAAAAACATGGTTATAAAGAAGTGTTTGCCTTGAAAGAATATCCTTATACAGGGGAGAGGTACTATTATACAAAAAGAGTTGTGATTTGAAATGTAGTTTTGAATTAGATTATTTACTATGATAAATATTATAGATAAATCAGTATTTATATAGGAGAGATGATGAAAGATATCAGACCGGATTTTAAAGATATAAAAATCATTTGAAGAATTTAACAGATATTATTGGTATCGAGAAGAACTTTCACAAATTTGTAAATCTCTTGGGCTGGAATATAGATGCACAAAGCAAGAACTGAACTTAATTATAGAACAATTTTTTTAAGGGAAATAGAGTGGAAAAAAATCTGTAAGGAAAGTAAACAAAAAAATCAAACTGAATCGATAAATTTAAATACGCCATTGCTTGAATGTGGATTTTTCCTTTAACCAAAAAAATTTAGAGATTATTTTTTTCTGCTGTAACAGGTGTTAATCCATTTAAATTTAATGCTGATATGGCAACAGCTTGGAGGAAAGTAAAAAGCCGAAAAATGATTTAAGCTTTAAGATACAAGATATGCTGAAAGTATATTATGGTGAATCAGATTACGCTAAGTATGATAATTCAGCTTGTCAATGGAATCAGTTCCTAAAAAGATTTTTTTGTTTAGATGAATGTAGCAATAACTATTATGATAAGTTAAAAGCTGCAGCTACCCTTTGGAAAGAAGTTAGAGACTCAAAAAAAGAAAAAAAGTTTATTCAAGGGAACTTTTTAAAAAAATATGAAGACAAAATAGAGGAGTACTTAAAGTAAATAAATCTGATTTTAAGAGTTTGAAAGGGGTATACAGACATTGATAAATTTTATGAAGAGAGATAAATTTTATTTACTGCTTATTATGATGGCTTGCATATGCTGGGGGTGTAAGAGTAAAAATATGAATACCGTCACAAATGAGGAAGCAGAAAGCACAATTGTTGAAAAATAGTAATGATACAAAAACAAATGATAATGAGAGCAAGGAAGAAAACACTAAGGAAAGTGCTGTGAAACTTTCAGATTTTATAAATCCCGAAGGAAATACTCTTTTACCCGTTTTATCACTCCAAAGGGCTATAAAAGAGTAGAAGCAGATGAGGGAAGCTTTGCAGATTTTATAGGTAATTATCCGCTTGAGCCTGACGGTACTCCTGTGTATTACTTTGACAAAAGAGAAAAAGGCGGAGAAGGTCACGTCGCAGTATTTTCTATGGAAGTGGCGGAAGAAGACCTGCAGCAGTGTGCAGACAGTATTATGAGAATATATGCTGAATATCTGTATAAGAGCGGTAGACATGATAAGATCAGCTTTCATTTTGTAGACGGATTTGTATGCGATTATAATCACTGGAAGGAGGGGTATAGAGTTAAGTTTTCGAATGATAAGCCACATTGGGAGCAGGCTGCTTCATCTGATGACAGTGAAGAAACCTTCAAAAAATATTTACGAATTGTTTTTTCGTATTCGTCCACTCTGTCTATGGAAAATGAATCAAGACCTGTAGATATATCAGAGCTTAAAGTAGGAGATATTTTTATAAAGGGTGGAAGCCCGGGACATGTGGTGATGGTGGCAGATATATGTGAAAATGAAGCCGGAGAAAAGGCATTTTTGCTGGCACAGGGATTTATGCCGGCACAAAGCTTTCATATAATCAAAAATCCGGCTCACAGTGAAGATCTGTGGTATTATGAAAGTGAAATAACTTATCCATTTATAACACAGAGCTATACATTTGATGAAGGCAGCTTGAGGAGACTTAATTATTTGGATTAGCATTAAGTGAGGGTAAAAGCATTACATACTAATTATATAGTATATGTCTATTTCAATGTGAAATAAGTATTTTCAAATAGCAAATTTAAAAAGGTCGAAGTAGTCTATAGACTATATCGGCCTTTTTGAATGCTTAAGAGTTTGTATACATGTGTAGTATACTCTATTTTTAATACTTAAGAATATGATAAGATATACTAATTGAGGATTTAAATAATATTATAGAATTTAAATAGGATGGAGAATAAATAATGGCCGGAAAAAATAATACAAATATAGGTTTTGAAAAGCAAATTTGGGATGCTGCTTGTGTGCTATGGGGACATATCCCTGCAGCAGAATATAGGAAGGTTATTGTGGGTCTTATTTTTCTTCGCTATATATCAAGTGCGTTCGAAAGACGTTATGATGAATTGGTAAAAGAAGGTGACGGCTTTGAAAATGATAGAGATGCATATGCAGAAGAAAATATTTTCTTTGTGCCTGAGGAAGCTCGTTGGAGTAAAATTGCATCTGAAGCTCATACACCTGAAATCGGTACAGTAATTGATGATGCTATGAGAGCCATCGAAAAAGAGAATACGACACTTAAGAATGTTTTACCTAAAAACTATGCTAATCCTGATTTAGATAAAAGAGTACTTGGAGAAGTTGTAGATTTATTTACGAATGAAGTGAAAATGGACGGGATAGAGGCTGGTAAAGATTTATTGGGTAGGACATATGAATATTGTATTGCTCAGTTTGCAGCATATGAGGGAACAAAGGGAGGAGAGTTTTATACACCTTCAAGTATTGTAAAAACAATTGTAGCTATACTGAAGCCATTTGATAATTGCCGAGTATATGATCCCTGTATGGGAAGTGGTGGCATGTTTGTGCAGAGTGAAAAGTTTGTACAGGCTCATAGTGATAACAGGGGAAATATTTCTGTTTATGGACAGGAATCAAATGCAGATACATGGAAGATGGCAAAAATGAATATGGCTATACGAGGAATTGATGCAAACTTCGGTGCTTACCACGCAGATACGTTTTTCAACGATCTTCATAAGACTTTAAAGTCGGATTTTATTATGGCAAATCCACCGTTTAATCTTTCAAATTGGGGTGCAGAAAAATTAAAAGATGATGTCAGATGGAAATATGGAATGCCACCTGCAGGAAATGCAAACTATGCATGGATACAGCATATGATACACCACTTAGCACCGAACGGTAAAATAGGATTAGTACTTGCCAATGGCGCATTATCATCTCAAACTTCAGGAGAGGGAGAAATAAGAAAGAGAATCATAGAAGATGATTTAATTGAAGGTATTGTAGCTTTACCTACACAGCTTTTTTATAGCGTAACTATTCCTGTAACATTGTGGTTTATTACTAAGAATAAAAAGCAAGAAGGAAAGACTCTATTTATTGATGCCAGAAAAATGGGTTATATGGTTGATAGAAAACATAGAGATTTTACAGAAGGGATACAGGAAGACGGAAGCCTGGGAGATATTGATTTATTAGCAAAAACATTTGAGGATTTTCAAAATGGAGTGTTGGAGGGGAAAAAAGGATTTTGTGCAATAGCTTCAATAGAAGATATGGCAAAGCAAGACTATATATTAACACCCGGTCGCTATGTAGGTATTGAAGAGCAGGAAGATGATGGAGAGCCTTTTGAAGAAAAAATGTCAAGATTAACCTCAGAGCTTTCTGATATGTTTAAAAAGTCCCATGAATTGGAAGAAGAGATAAGAAAGAAATTGGGGGCGATTGGGTATGAAGTGTAAGTGGCAAATAAAGAAATTGTCAGAGATTGTAGATTTTAATCCTCGTGAGTCATTGCCAAAAGGAAGAATTGCTAAAAAGATTGGAATGGATAAATTACAACCGTTTTGCAGAGATATTATGTCATATGAAAATGAACCGTTTACAAGTGGGGCTAAATTCCGTAATGGAGATACTATTATGGCAAGAATAACTCCGTGCTTAGAAAATGGGAAAATTGCCAAAGTTAATATTCTTGATGAAGGTGAAATCGGATTTGGTTCTACAGAATATATCGTTTTTCGTGCAAAAGAAGGAATAGACACAGATTACCTGTATTATTTAGTATGTAGCTCAATTGTAAGAGAGCCGGCAATTAAATCAATGGTTGGTTCATCGGGTAGGCAACGAGTACAAACAGATGTATTAAGGAATTTAGATATTAAAGTTCCTTCCGTTGAAGAACAAAAAAAGTAATAAGTGGAATTTTTAAGAGATTTGGATGATAAAATAAAACTTAACAATACAATAAACAATAATTTTTGTAGCCTAGATATCAATGTTGGAGACATCAAGTTCGCCAGACATAAGTTTGGGTAATAATGCATCACGGGTTGAAGCTAATATTGTTTTTTCCTCTTTGTAATGTCCTATCATTTCAAAAATTGGTGTAGTAATTAAAGTATAGCTATGTACTTTTTCAATATCTAAACCTGTAATGGACATAGAAGCAATGTGTTGAGGATAAATATGCGGTTGAGCTGAACCTGTTTGTGCGTCAAATATCTCTTTTTGTCGTTTCTTTAGAAACACATACCAAAAATAAACATCATCTGTCATTGAGCTATCAATAAATGATGAGTCAGACGACCAAATAGGAATATTCCATAGACTTACATAACCTGCGTTAGCACCTGACGCCGAAATTGCAAGCACAGGCGATTGAGTATTAGCTACATTGTGATAGGTTGAAGGCTCTAATCCGCCGGCAATTACAGGAACACTACCAAAAATGGCATTTTTAGAAAGCAAGCCTTTACCACGCTTTGGCGAAATATACTCGCCAATGGTATGTGAACCGTTTGAAATGTCAGGAAACATATTATCAAATATATCTTGAGCTTGCTGTTCTAAATTATTGTTTTACATATTAGTAAGAATGTAAACTATCTTATTGCCCTACGGTCAATAAGCATTGCAAAGTCTGTGGCTTGCTCAATTATTGTATATCATAACTATCATAAAAATATAGAAAGGAAAGTTGCTATGACATTAGAGAATAAACTTGGCATTACTGATTCGGTAGAATTAGCTAAAAGCTGAAGAAAAAAATTAGTAAAAAAAGAGCAATAGAACTCTTTGAAAGCGGATATTTGGATAATCTTGAACATGGAACTTTTTAAATCACTAGCTGAAATACACAAATATTTATTTGATCAGATTTATGATTTTGCCGGACAAATAAGAACTGTTAATATTGCAAAAGGTAATTTCCGTTTTGCTCCGCTTATGTATTTGAGAGCCTCTCTTGAAAATATCGAAAAAAATGCCACAGTCAACATATGATGAAATTATAGAAAAATATGTAGAAATGAATGTTGCACACCCTTTTCGTGAGGGAAATGGCAGAAGTACAAGGATTTGGCTTGATTTGATTTTTGAAAAAAAGAGTTAGGTCAAGTTGTTGATTGGAGTCTTGTAGATAAGGAAGATTACCTTTCTGCTATGGAACGCAGTCCCGTTAAAACTATTGAAATCAAATATATATTAAAGCAAGCACTGACAGAAAAAATCAATGACCGTGAGATTTATATGAAAGGTATTGATCACAGCTATTATTACGAAGATTATTTTACATTTAAGACCAGTGATTTGTAACTAAAAACTTCTATCAGCGGCAGAAGTCAATTTAAAGAACAGCCGTTGCTTGTCAGTTCTCAATAAAAAAGGAGAAATGGCGATGAAACAAAACTTAATAAATGATATTGTTCAAGGTATGTTGACATATTTGAACAACGCACAAAACGAAAAGTTGCAGGAGGTTTTGCAATATGTCTTTGCAGATTATGAGGTAAGAGAAAAGCAAAAACAAGGGAAAATTTCAAAGCAAAACTTTGTAGAACTGTTCTTATCGGCAAAACGCATAGAGGGTTGTTCCGAAAAGTCTCTTAAATACTACAAGGCTACGATTGAAGCTATGCTTGATGAACTACAAAAAGATGTCAAACATATAGTTACAGACGACATTAGGGGATACCTGACAGAATATCAGGAAAAGAAAAAATCAAGTAAAGTTACAATAGACAATATCCGCCGTATTCTTTCAAGTTTCTTTGCTTGGCTGGAGGATGAGGACTACATACTGAAAAGTCCGGTAAGACGTATACATAAAGTTAAAACCGGCACAAACATAAAGGAGACCTATTCCGATGAAGCTTTAGAGATTATGAGGGATAATTGTAATGAAGTTAGAGACTTGGCTATTATAGATATGCTTGCTTCAACAGGTATGCGTGTTGGTGAAATGGTGTTACTTAACAGGAGTGATATTGATTTTAATGAGAGAGAATGTATAGTATTTGGTAAAGGCAGTAAGGAAAGAGTTGTATATTTTGATGCTCGTACAAAGATACATTTAAAAAATTACTTGGAAAGCAGGGTAGATGATAATCCGGCACTATTTGTATCATTAAAAGTACCATACGAAAGATTGAAAATTGGTGGAGTTGAAGTGCGTCTACGTGAATTTGGGAAAAAGTTAGGATTGCAAAAAGTACATCCACACAAGTTTAGACGCACACTTGCTACTATGGCTATAGATAAAGGAATGCCAATTGAGCAGTTACAACAACTTTTGGGACATAGTAAAATAGATACAACCTTGCAATATGCAATGGTAAAGCAGAGTAATGTAAAAATTGCTCATAAGAAATATATTAGTTAGGGAGGTGAATTGGATGGTAGGATGGAAAGAAAAAACTTTAGGAGAAGTAACATCTTTTATAACAAAAGGAATACCACCAAAATACTCAGACTATGAAAGTGAAAGTACTCTTTGGGTACTAAATCAAAAATGTAATCGAAACTTTGAAATATCATACTTGGATGCAAGGCTACATGACTATAAATTAAAGAAAGTGCCAGAAAATAAACTGCTTGTGAATGGAGATGTCCTTATAAATTCGACAGGAATAGGAACGGCAGGTCGTGTGGCACAGATACAAAACATTCAAAAGCCAACGACAATTGATGGACACATGATTTTATTGAGACCTACAGATGAGATAGATGTGATGTATTATGGTTATGCGATAAAGGCATGTCAGGGTCAAATAGAAGGTATTGCTGAGGGTTCAACAGGACAAACTGAGATTAATCGTAAAAGATTGCAAGATGAAGTTATTGTTAGATACCCAGTGGATAAGCAAAAACAGAAGGCAATAGCATATTTCCTTTTTGATATAGATAAAAAAATCAAGATAAATACTGAAATAAACAATAATTTAGAGGAGCAAGCTCAAGCATATTTGATAAGCTTTTTGTTGTTAATGCTGATCCAAATTGGCCGGAATGTACTCTATCCGATATTGGCTCTGTCATTGCAGGTGGTACGCCTTCAAAATCTAAGCCGGAATATTATGCAGATCGAGGCATTGCGTGGATAACACCTAAGGATTTATCAGTTGATAAATCAAAATTCATCTCTCGCGGAGAGAATGATATCTCTGAGTTAGGATTTTCCAAGAGTAGTGCCACAAAGATGCCTGCTGGAACCATACTTTTCAGTTCGAGAGCTCCAATAGGATATATTGCCATAGCTCAAAACGAGGTCACTACTAATCAGGGGTTTAAATCTGTTATTCCCAATGAGAATATCGGTACAGCTTACGTGTATTTCTTGCTAAAGAATCTTCTCCCTACAATTGAAGGTATTGCTTCTGGATCAACTTTCAAGGAAATATCTGGAGCAGCGATGAAATCTGTACCCACTGTTATACCTGATGACAATACTATCCAGCTTTTTAGTAATTTGTGTGAACCTATATTCAAGGAACAAGAAGTTCTTGAATCAGAAAATAAACATCTTTCTACACTTAGGGATTCATTACTGCAAAAGCTGATATCAGGTGAGATTGATGTTTCAGATCTCGTCTTTTAAGCCACTAAATTATTGTTTTACATATCATTATAATGCAAACTATCTTATTGACCTGCGTCAATAAGCGTCGCAAGTCTACGGCTTGCTCAATTATTGTTTTAAATATTATGAAATAAAGGAGAGTTTTATGTCCGGAGTATACACCGAAGCTGACTACGAAAAACTCAATAATAGAACTATTTCAAAAATACCTTGGAATATGAATATATATATGGTCCGGATATTGAAAGAGATTTCTACAGTCCATTATATGAAGATGTTTTGATAGATTCACTGCATCATTTGAATAAAAATTTACCTAATGATGCTATTCAGGAAGCATTACATAAGCTCAAGAATTTTGAAAATGGTGAGCTTGTGCAGAAAAACGCTACTTTTATGGATTACCTGCAAAACGGTATACCTGTAAGATACTTTTTAGATGGAGAAGATCGCTCTACAATTGTATACCTTGTTGACTACCAAAGCCTGAAAATAACTCATTTATTATTGCTAATCAGTGGACTTTTATTGAGAACAGTAACAAACGTCCGGATATTATTCTGTTTTTGAACGGTCTACCGGTCGTATTGGTTGAGCTTAAGTCTCCGTCACGTGAAGAAACTGATGCTTCAGAAGCTTACAGACAGCTACGTAACTATATGCAAGAGATTCCTTCCATGTTTGTTTATAACGCTATATGTGTTATGAGTGATCAGCTGACTTCTAAAGCAGGCACTATCACATCAGGTGAAGACCGTTTTATGGAATGGAAAACTAAAGATGGCGATTATGAAAATACACAATATGCACAGTTTGATACTTTCTTTGAGGGGATATTCCAAAAAGAAAGATTACTTGATATTATAAAAAACTTTATATGTTTTTCAAATGAGGGTGTTAGTAGTTTTAAAATATTGGCAGGATACCATCAGTACTTTGCGGTAAGAAAAGCAGTTGAGTCAACAAAGAAGGCTACTATAACCGACGGAAAAGGTGGTGTTTTTTGGCACACACAGGGAAGTGGGAAATCACTTTCAATGGTGTTTTATGCTCATTTGTTGCAGGAAGCATTGGATAGCCCGACAATTGTTGTGCTTACAGACAGAAATGACTTGGATGATCAGCTCTATGGGCAGTTTGCAAAGTGTAAAGATTTTTTGAGACAGGATCCTATGCAGGCAGAAAGCAGGGAAAATTTAAAAACATTGCTTGCAGGAAGACAGGCAAACGGTATTATCTTTACCACCATGCAGAAATTTGAGGAGTCTGATGAGCCGCTTTCTGAACGTAATAATATTATAGTTATGGCAGATGAGGCACATAGGGGTCAGTATGGACTTGCAGAGAAAATTAAGATTGTAAAGAACGATGCCGGTAAGGAAGAGGCAAAGCGAGTTATCGGCACAGCAAGAATTATTCGTAATTCGCTGCCTAATGCTACGTATATAGGATTTACAGGTACACCTATTTCTTCTAAAGACAGAAGTACTCGTGAGGTTTTTGGTGATTATATAGACATATATGATATGACACAGGCTGTTGAAGACGGTGCAACCAGACCGGTGTATTATGAGAGTCGTGTCATAAAGTTGAATCTGGAACAAGAGATATTGGATAAGATTGATGCTGAATATGATTTGATGGCTCTTAATGCCGATAATGAAGTTATTGAAAAAAGCAAGAGAGAACTTGGTCAGATGGAGGCGGTACTCGGAAATGACAATACAATAAATTCACTTGTCTGTGATATCCTTGAGCATTATGAGAATAATCGAGAGAATCTTCTTACAGGAAAGGCTATGATTGTAGCGTATTCACGTCCTATTGCTATGAAGATTTATAAGCGTATTTTGGAATTACACCCTGATTGGAAGGAGAAGGTAGGTGTTGTTATGACTTCCGGAAATAATGATCCGGAGGAATGGAGGCAGATTATCGGAAACAAGCATCATAGGGATGGACTTGCAAAGAAGTTTAAAGATAATAACAGCCCTATGAAGATAGCCATTGTTGTTGATATGTGGCTGACAGGATTTGATGTGCCTTCGCTTGCCACTATGTATGTATACAAACCTATGGCAGGACACAATTTGATGCAGGCGATTGCACGTGTAAACCGTGTTTTCCGTGATAAGGAAGGCGGATTGGTTGTTGACTATGTAGGTATTGCTACTGCATTGAAACAGGCGATGAATGACTATACATCCAGAGATAAAAAGAATTACGGAGATACGGATGTAGCAAAGGTTGCATATCCTAAGTTTATGGAGAAGCTTGCAGTGTGTCGTGATAAATTCCATGAATATGATTATTCGAAATTTAAAAACGGTACAGATCTTGAAAGAGCAAAGGCTATCAGCGGTGCTGTAAATTTTATTATCGGTAGAGAAAAGGTTGACGATAAAGACTCATTTGTAAAGGAAGCTCTTATGCTTCATCAAGCACTGTCACTTTGCTCGTCTTTGGTCGATGAAGAAAGTAGATTTGAAGCGGCTTTCTTTGAGGCGGTTAGAGTTCTCGTTCTCAGACTTACCGTTACCGGTGTAGGAAAAAAAATTTCATTGCCTGAAATGAATGCAAGGATAAATGAACTCCTTAAGCAAAGTATTAAAAGTGACGGTGTGATAAATCTGTTCTCAGATATTAAAGAGGAGTTTTCTTTGTTTGATCCGAAGTTTCTTCAGGAAGTAGCTAATATGAAAGAGAAATCTTGCGGTAGAGCTGCTGAAGAAGTTGATTGCAGAGCAGGTCTCTGTTTATCGTAGAACAAATGTGGTTAAGTCGGAGAAATTCAGCGATATTATGCAAAGGGCTATCAACTCTTATCTTAACGGTATGCTGACAAATGAAGAGGTTATAGAGGAAATGCTAAAACTTGCAAAACAGATAGCGGCTGACCAAAAAGAAGGTAATAAACTTGGCTTTAATGCTGACGAGCTTGCATTTTATGATGCATTAACAAAGCCACAGGCGATTAAAGATTTTTATGAAAATGAAGAGCTGATTGCAATAACAAAAGAGCTGACAGAAACGCTTAGAAAAAATAAGACAATTGACTGGCAGAAGCGAGAATCCGCAAGAGCAAAGATGCGTATGCTTATCAAAAAGCTTTTAAAGAAACACAAATATCCGCCTGAGGGAATGGAGGATGCCGTTCAAACTGTTATGACACAGTGTGAGCTTTGGACGGATAACAACAGCTTTGAAGAAAATCACAATATTTACATCCACTCAGATAATACAGAAGATACTTTACCAATGGTGGCGGAAGAAAAGACAAAATACACTTTTTAAACATCAGCATGAAAATTTCGTATTTACATAACTATACTAAAATGCTATACTATTGGAGCAACAAAATAAATTTACCCAGATGGGTATATACATATACACTTATTAAGAGTGACGGAGAGTTAAGGATCTGTGATGTCACGGCAACCCCTTTTAGGAAGGTGCCAACCTGAGCGAGAAATCGAGCAATGAGTGGAAGCCTTAGTCCACCGTTTGGTGGACTTTTTTAATATAAGATATACTTAATTGTTTAGTTTATATTCTAAGGTTTATATAAGTGTAAAAAGATAGGAGAAAGATGGAAGAGAGAAGACTTTTTACTTCAGAATCAGTTACAGAAGGACATCCTGACAAGATGTGTGATCAGATATCGGATGCAATATTGGATGCATATTTGGGTGCGGACCCGGATTCAAGAGTGGCTTGTGAGACTGCTACAACCACAGGAATGGTGCTTGTAATGGGAGAGATCTCATCAAAGGCTACTGTAGATATCCAAAAGATAGTAAGAGAGACAGTAAGAGAGATAGGATATGACAGAGCAAAGTACGGCTTTGACTGTGATACCTGCAGTGTGCTTGTAGCACTTGACGAGCAGTCAAAGGATATTGCGATGGGTGTAGACAAGGCATTGGAGTCAAGAGAGTTTATAGACAAAGAAGATGAGGACAACGGTGCAGGCGATCAGGGACTTATGTTCGGATATGCTACAGACGAAACAAAGGAATATATGCCTTATCCTATATACCTTGCTCACAACCTTGCAAAGAGACTTACACAGGTAAGAAAAGACGGTACACTTAAGTATCTCAGACCTGACGGTAAGACACAGGTTACTGTAGAGTACGATGAGGAAGGCAAGCCTGTAAGAATAGATACTGTAGTGCTTTCCACACAGCATGATGAGGATGTGACACAGGAGCAGATACATAAGGATATAAAGAAATATGTATTTGACGAGATCATTCCTCAGGATATGGTGGATGAGAATACAAAGTACTTTATCAACCCTACAGGAAGATTCGTTATAGGCGGACCTCACGGAGATTCAGGTCTTACAGGAAGAAAGATAATAGTTGACACCTATGGAGGCTATGCAAGACATGGCGGCGGTGCTTTCTCAGGAAAGGACAGCACAAAGGTGGACAGGTCTGCAGCTTATGCGGCAAGATATGTTGCAAAGAATATAGTAGCGGCAGGGCTTGCAAAGAAATGTGAGATACAGTTGTCTTATGCTATCGGTGTAGCACATCCTACATCAATATCTGTAGATACATTCGGTACAGGTAAGATAAGCGACAGTGCTATAGTTGAGCTTATCAGAAAGCATTTTGATTTAAGACCTACAGGAATAATAAAGATGCTTGACCTTAGAAAGCCTATATTTAAGCAGACTGCAGCCTATGGACATTTCGGAAGAGATGACCTTAATCTTCCATGGGAGAGACTTGACAAGGTAGAGGAACTTAAGAAGGGTATCTAATGAAAATCGGCTCCGGTTTATTTTCGGTAGTTTGTCTGGTAATAGTTGTACCGTCGATACTTTTGATATATAGTATAAACTATGAGACTGCAAGGGATGTAGACCTATGGCTTACAATCCTTGCATGTGTCATAGATGTTATTGCAATTGTTATGTGGTTCTGGATCTATAAAAGAATTTTGGTACCGCTTGATAAGATGCGTATAGCCACCAAAAAGATTGCAGACGGTAATTTTGATTATGAATTGGATGAGAAAGATTTTTGTGGAAATTCCTTTTTGTACAATGATTTTGAAAAAATGCGAATCAAGTTAAAGGAAAATGAGGAGGAGAAGGTTCTTTCTGAAAATGCGTCAAGAGAGCTTGTAAGCAATATTTCACATGATCTGAAGACGCCGCTTACGGCTATCAGAGGTTATGTGGGAAGGGATACTTGACGGAGTCGCCTCCTCACCGCAAAAGGTAAGAGATTACCTGACCACTATATACAATAAGACAAACGATATGACTAAGTTGATTGATGAATTGCTTTATTATTCAAGGGTTTCAGGAAATGAGTTTTCATATAACTTTGAAAAAACAAATGTCAAAGAGTTTTTTGATGACTATGTGAAGGATCTGTATCTTGAACTGGATACCATCAGAATAAATTTTTCATATAGTGCCAATGTCGATGCCGATACTGTGATAGATATTGACAGGGAACAGATAAAAAGAGCTTTGAATAATATAGTGGCCAATGCGGTGAAGTATATGGATAAGGAAGATCCTGAAATTCACTTCAGAGTCAAAGAAACTATGGATGCTATAAATATAAGAATCTCGGATAACGGAAGAGGTATAGATGAAAAGGATCTGCCTCATATATTTGAGAGGTTTTATAGAAGTGATGCATCAAGGAATACCAAGCTTGGTGGCAGCGGTATAGGTTTATCTATCGTGAAAAAGGTGATAGAGAATCATGAAGGTAGTGTTGTTGCTATGTCAAAATCCGGAGTAGGAACGGATATGGATATAGTTTTAAAAAAGTAGGAGATATAAAATGGGCAAAGTTCTTATAATTGAAGATGAAGTAAGCATAGCGGAGCTGGAGAGAGATTATCTGGAGATTTCCGGCTTTGAGGTGGATATTTCAACTGACGGAAAAGAAGGACTTGATAAAGCATTGAGTGAAGATTATGATTTGGTACTATTGGATTTGATGTTGCCCGGATTAGACGGATACGAGATATGCAGGCGTATAAGGGCAACCAAGGAAATACCTATCGTGATGGTCAGTGCAAAGAAAAACGATATTGATAAGATAAGAGGTTTGGGACTGGGTGCCGACGACTATATGACTAAGCCTTTTTCACCAAGTGAACTTGTAGCCAGAGTTAAGGCGCATATAACAAGATATGACAGGCTTGCAGGTGTTGCGGCCGCCAACAGAGATATTATAGAAATCAGAGAACTTAAGATAGATTCAAGTTCAAGAAGAGTTTGGTCCTACGATAAGGAAAGAACATTGACCGCAAAGGAATTTGATATACTCAGATTCTTGGCTGAGCATCCGAACAAGGTATATTCCAAGGAAGATCTCTTTAGAGAAGTTTGGGGACTTGAGTCGATGGGCGATATCTCGACAGTTACGGTACATATCAAAAATATAAGAGAGAAGATAGAACTTGACAGTTCCAAGCCTCAATTTATAGAGACAATCTGGGGTGTAGGATACAGATTCAGGGGATAAAGGTGCTGACACTTAGTGTCAGCTTTTTTATACAATAAAATATTCGATTATAAATACCAATGTGCAGCATAACAGTGCCACTTTGAAAAGGTTGGCTCCAAACCATGCGGCAATGATTCCTACAATAAAACTTATAAGACCTGAAGTTTTTGACATGGTTGCATGTAATATGGCGGGGAAGGTCATCACAGATAGTGTAACATAAGGTACATAGTATAAAAAAACGACCTGATAAAAGTGTTTTTTAATTTTTTTCTTATAAGTGTGAGCGGAAGTACCCTGATAAGATAAGTTATTGCAAACATTATAAAGATATATATCCATTTATTCATTACTGCCTCCATTCTTTAGCGGGAAAAATATTGCCCCAAAGGCGGATATTACAACTGTAAGTAAAATCGTCTTTATTCCTTCAGATATTTTGAAAAAATCAAAGGAAAAGATATAGCTGAGTAAAAAGCTTACAACGACAAGTGAAAGTATTACTTTGTCGGACTTGGCTGCAGGTATGATAATTGCAATAAACATTCCGTAGAGTGCAACGCTGAAAGCCGAGACAAGTCTTATCGGAAGGATATTGCCTGCAACCGCACCGAAGAAGGTTCCGAAAGCCCATGCCGGTGAAGCGGTAAGGATTACTCCGAATGTGTAGTAGGGGTTGACATCTCCCGGTCTTGCAATGGACACTGCAAATATTTCATCTGTCAAAAGATGTGCAATTATCAGAATATGATGAAGCGGTGTGTCTTTTCGTATTCTTTGACTGAGCGCAATACTCATCAAAAGGTATCTGGCATTGGCTATCAGTGTGATAACGGCAATTTCTATATATGATGAGGATATGGCAATCATTGAAAACCCGGCATATTCTCCGGCTGAAGCATTATTCAAAAAGCTTGCAACAAGCGCTTGAAGCGGTGAAAGTCCCGACTTGGTAGCCATTATGCCCAGTGAAAACGATACTGCAAAGTATCCTAAGGCAATGGGTATACCGTCTCTTACACCGAGAAAGAAAATATTTTTATTTTTACCAAACTTGTATTCCATAAGCAACCTTCTAAAAAATGATATTTCTATTGTACTACAAAAAATATATTAAGGAATAAAAATTTTAAACAGTGGACAGTTTACCAAGCTAAAAGCTTGCATTGTCTTTATCATAAAAAAATGGTATGATTAAGTATCCGAGATATGTCTTATGTAGGCGGTTTTCGGACTTTGGGTTATATATAAACTACGAAATATTTATTCTTTCATAGTTAGGTGGCAGTGCCGCAAAAATAAAGGTCTTTTGACAAATATGATTGGAGGGTTATATGAATAAAGGGCAAATCAATACAAATCTTGGTCAAATAAGTATAAATCCGGATGTTATAGCATTCTATGTCGGAATGCAGGCTGTTGAGTGCTTCGGTATAGTAGGCATGGCGGCAGTTTCCGTGACAGACGGTATTGCAAGGCTCCTTAAGAGAGAGAGTATGACAAAGGGCATCAGTGTAAAAATAGAGGATAACAAGCTTGTTTTTGGATTTTCATATCATAGTTGCATACGGTCTAAGTATCAGTGCAATAACTCAGAATCTGATAGAAACTATAAAATATAAAAGCTGAAAATTTCACAGGAATGGAAGTAAAGAAAATAAATATATTCGTAGAAGGTGTACGAATAATAGACTAAGGAGGATTTTTTTGTGAGTCTAGAGCAGATTGATGCACAATCACTGAGAAGTGCTTTTTATAACAGGAGCAAAAAGCTTGGAAGCTAAAAAAAGGAGTGGATAAACGAACTGAACGTTTTTTTCCTGTTCCTGACGGAGATACCGGTACAAATATGACAATGACTATAATGTCGGCGGCAAAGAATTTGGCAGCTGAGACGAGCGATGATATAGCTACACTTTGTAAGGCTATAGCACAGGGTTCACTTCGCGGAGCCAGAGGAAACTCAGGTGTTATACTTTCACAGCTTTTTCGAGGAGCGGCAAAGATTTTAAAAGAGTCGCAGACTATAGATGTGTTTGAACTTGCACTTGCTTTTGATAAGGCAAGCGAGACAGCATATAAGGCTGTAATGAAGCCGAAAGAAGGTACAATCCTTACAGTAGCCAAGGCTATGGGAGAGAAGGCACTTGAAATATATGACAATTTTGATGATATTATCCCGTTTTTAGAGGAAGTATTAAAATGTGGCGATGAAACCCTGAAGCAGACACCTGAGATGTTGCCTGTACTTAAGAAAGCCGGAGTGGTAGACTCCGGCGGTCAGGGACTTATGGTTATACTCCACGGTATACTTGAAGGACTTAAGGGCAATATAATAGAGCTTGGGGATGTAGTACTTTCTACAAAGTCGTCAGCCGTAAGCGGTGCCGCAAGAGATGATATCGATACTGCAGATATAAAGTTCGGATACTGTACCGAGTTTATAGTGAATTTGAAAAAAGAGTTTACAGATAAGGATGAGGAGGAATTCAAAAAATTCCTGACATCTATCGGAGATTCTTTGGTATGTGTTGCCGACGATGAAGTGGTTAAGGTACATGTACATACAAACGATCCGGGACTTGCCATTCAAAGGGGACTTACATTCGGTGAGCTTACCAACTTGAAGATTGACAATATGCGTGAAGAGCATAGAGAAAGAGTCATAAAGGGTGTGGATAAGATCCTAAAAGAGCAGAACCACAAAAAGAAAATGGGGGTTATCAGTGTAAGCGCAGGTAGCGGACTTACCTCTATTTTCAAAGAAATAGGTGTGGATATAGTGGTTGAAGGCGGTCAGACTATGAATCCGAGTACGGAGGATATCATAGATGCAATTGATAAGTTGAATGCCGAGACCGTTTATATTTTACCTAACAATAAGAATATAATTTTGGCGGCTGAGCAGGCGGCAAAATTGGAAGAGAATAAAAAGGTTGTAGTAATACCTACAAAGACTATACCGCAGGGTATTACCGCAATGATAAGTCTGTCTGAGGACAGAAGCGCCGAGGAGAATCTTGAAAACGCCAAGGAAGAGATTGCCAATGTGAAGTCGGCACAGATTACCTATGCTGTAAGAAATACCACTATTGACGATGTGGAGATACATGAAAACGATGTTATGGCACTTGGAGATAACGGTATTATAGGCGTGGATAAGAGTATCGACTCTGCGGTAGATAAGGCTGTATCAAGTATGATAGATGATTCAAGCGAGCTTGTAAGTCTTTACTACGGTGCCGATGTAAGTGAGGAGGATGCTACAAAGCTTTGTGATGAGCTTGTAGGCAGGTATCCTAAGCTTGAATTTGAGTTACATAACGGCGGACAGCCGGTTTATTATTATTTTATATCTGTAGAATAATTACTTAATAACTAGGTTTATCAAGTCTTTGATTTGATGACCTAGTTAAAACTTTGTTAGGAGATGTATGCCCGGATATATCTGTAAAAAACATAAAAGGTGTGGGAGCAAAGACGACACAGTATTTGGATAAGCTTGGTATCAGGACTGTAAACGACCTTTTAAAGCACTATCCTGTAAGATATTTGGAGTATAAGCCTCCCACAAAAATTGGAGATATAAATAAAGATGAGGATGTTGTAATCAAAGCAACGCTTACAAAGACTCCGACATTTGCCGGAAGTAATAAAAAGGTACTGACGGCCAAACTTACGGATTATATAGATGTAATAGATGTGATTTGGTACAACTCGGCTTACTTAAGGATGACTTTAAGAGCAGGTGAGACCTATGTCTTTGTAGGTAAGATGTCAAAAAGAAGCAAAAACACTTTGGAGCATCCGACTATCTATACTGTAGATGAATATGAGAAAAAAATCGGAAGCTTCAAGCCGGTTTATGCACTTACTGCAGGTATCAACAACAATGCTATGGAAAAGCTTGTAAAATCCGCATTTGAATATATCCCCGATATGGACTTTAAAGAGTATCTGCCACAGCCGATTGTGAAAAGATTTTCACTTGAGGACAGGGAAGTTGCTATAAAGAATATTCACAATCCTATAAATAAGGGAAGTCTTTTTGCTGCAAAGAAGAGGCTGTCATTTGATGATTTTTTCAGATTTCTATACGGCATGAGACTTTTAAAGGACAAGAGACTCAGAGTAAAGACAAAGAATATAGTAGCAAATGACAAAGACACATTGAATGAAATAAAATCTGTGTTGCCTTTTACACTTACCGATTCACAGGACAATGTAATAGAAGAAATTTTACATGATATGTCAAGCGGGACTGTAACAAACAGGCTTATACAGGGTGATGTGGGTTCCGGAAAGACGGTAGTTGCACTGATTTGCCTTTATATGGCTGTAAGATCCGGTTTTCAGGGTGTTGTAATGGTACCGACTGAAGTATTGGCAAAGCAGCATTTTAAGTCTATGTGTGATATATTAAATAAGCTTGATAATCCGCCTAAAATAGGTATACTTACAGGGTCTATGACAAAGAAGGAACATTTGCTCACATATGAAAAGATAGAGAACGGTGAACTTGATATAGTCATAGGTACTCATGCACTGCTCGTAGAGAATGTAAAGTTCAAAAAACTTGGACTTGTAGTGACTGATGAACAACATCGTTTCGGAGTAAGGCAAAGAAGTACACTCTCAGACAAGGGAGAAGATGTGCATGTACTTGTAATGTCGGCTACACCTATACCGAGGACACTTGCCATAATACTCTACGGAGACCTTGATATTTCCACAATAGAGTCAAAACCTGTGGGCAGACTTCCGATAAAGAATGCCGTAATTACGGAAAATGACAGAGAAAAAGCTTACAAACATATATTACTTGAGATAAAAAAAGGGCATCAGGCGTATATCATATGTCCGATGGTTGAGGAAAGTGAAAATATAGAAGCCGAGAATGTATTGGACTACGGTAAGAAAATAGCCGATAAATTTTCACAAAATTGTAAGGTAGAAGTGTTACATGGGCGAATGCATCAAAAAGAAAAAGATGATATAATGTCTCGGTATGTAAATAAAGAGACTGATATCTTGGTTTCGACAACCGTAGTCGAGGTGGGAGTGGATGTTCCAAACGCTACCGTGATTATGATTGAAAATGCCGAGAGATTCGGGCTTGCTACCTTGCATCAGCTTAGAGGAAGAGTTGGAAGAAGCGGATTGCAGTCGTATGCAATATTTGTGAGAACTTCAAACTCTAAACTGGCAAAGCAAAGACTTGAGATAATAGGAAATTCGAATGACGGATTTTATATTGCTTCCAAAGATTTGGTTTTGCGAGGTCCGGGAGAGCTTTTCGGATTGGCACAGAGCGGCGAACTTGATTTCGGCGTTGCAGATATATATAACGATAATGATATATTTGAGATGGCAAAAGAGGCCGTAAATGTGATACAATGTGACAATATGGGGGATGACGAGAAAGATAAGCTTGAGAGGGAGATAAACAGCTATATGGATTTACATTATAAAAAGTTAGCACTTTGATAGGAGTAGTATGTCTGAGAATAAAGAACAACCAAGAAAAAGAGGTAAAAAAGAGAAGAAGAGAAGAAGTAAAGTTGCTCTGGGGTTTATAGTTGCCGGTGTTGTAGTGATGGTAGGTGCTTACACTGTGAAAGCCAACACATATAGAACAAGATTTTTCCCGCATACCGTCATCAACGGAATAGATGCATCTGAGAAAACTGTAGATGAAGTGCGTCAGGTGATGTCAAAACAGATTGACGATTTTGAGAGTACGATAAAGTCAAGAGGGAACAATGATGAGATAATAAAGGGAAGCGATGTTGGACTTGCATTTGTCAAGGATAATTCATTGGAGGATTTGTTAAACGAACAAAACAGCATGGCATGGATTGCGGGAAATGAACGGCAAAAAGGATTTGAAGATACAGTCTTCGTTTACCGTAGATCCTGACAAATTTGAAAATACCGTATCAAAACTTAAGGCACTTGACGAGTCCAAGTTTGAAAAGCCTGTAGATGCAAAGATTTCTGACTTTGTACAGGGATCGGGATACTCTATAATACCTGAGACCGAGGGCAATACAATTGATATTGCAAAGGCCAAGGAGTATATAAAGAGTCAGCTTATTACGCTAAACAACGAGATAAATCTTGATTATGAGGATAATGATTTGTATGAGAAGCCTGCAAAGATGTCTGATGACCCTACTTTGAATGCGGCACTCAAGAATTTGAACAAATATATTTCAGCCAGAATATCATATGATAAGCTTAATGTATTAAACGGTGATACTATACATAATTGGCTGACTGTAAACAGTGACGGATCTGTAAGTATATCAGATGACGGAATAGCTTCATTTGTAAAGAAGGTATCAAATGCCTACAATACTGTCGGTAAGCCAAAGACTTTAAAGACATCATACGGTCCGACAGTTACAATAACAGGCGGATCATACGGATGGAAGGTGGACACGGAAAAAGAGAAGGCCGCTATAAGATCACTTATAGAGGCAGGTGAGACTGCAAAGAGAGAACCGGAATATTCAAGAAAAGCGGCTTCACACGGTGAAAACGACTACGGTAACTCATATGTGGAGGTAAATCTTACCGCACAGCATATGATACTTATAAAGAACGGTTCAAAGGTACTTGAAAGTGACTTTGTATCGGGAAATGTTTCAAAGAACTGGACCACACCTCCGGGAGCATTTCCGCTTACATACAGAACAAGGAATGCCACATTAAAGGGTGAGGGTTATTCAACCCCTGTAAATTACTGGATGCCTTTTAACGGCGGTATAGGTTTCCACGATGCGCCTTGGAGAAGTGCGTTCGGAGGACAGATATACAAGACTTCAGGTTCACACGGTTGTGTCAACTTGCCGCCTGCCGTTGCAAAGCAACTATATGAATATGTGGATGCGGGATTCCCGGTACTTTGCTACAACCTGACTGAAGCGGCACCGACACCTGCACCAGCTGAAACAACCGCTGCAAGTGCAGGAGAGACTGCGGCAAGTAAAACTGCTGAAGAAACAGTGGAGCCTATCAGTGAGAATGTAAGTCCGCAGAGCGGAAAGACGGCGGTTGAGATAGAACAGTAGTATGAGAGTTATTTCAGGGACTGCAAGGAGTTTGATATTAAAGACTCCGAAATGCAATCTGACAAGGCCGACTACAGATAAGATAAAAGAGACTCTTTTTAATATGATTGCAAATGACTTATATGATGCCACTTTCCTTGATATGTTTGCGGGAAGTGGTGGTATAGGCATTGAAGCTTTAAGCAGAGGAGCAAAGAAGGCTTATTTTTGTGATATTGACAGAGAGGCCATCGAATGTATCAAGTACAATCTGGCACATACAAAGCTTTTAGACAAAGCGGTTGTAATGAAAGGAAGCTTTGAAAGTAATCTTGATAAGATAAAAGGTCTTGGAGAAAGATTTGATATTATTTTTTTGGATCCCCCATATAAAAAGGGATTTGAAGATAAATGTCTGGATATTTTATTAAATTCCACATTGATTGATGAGCATACATTGATTATAATTGAAGAAGATTTTAAGACTGATACGGCCCATTTGGAAAAGGATTGGGATATAGTTAAAGTCAAAGAGTATAAGTCTAATAAACATATTTTTATACATAAGCGAGGGTGACTATGGCTAAAGCTATTTATCCGGGAAGTTTTGATCCTATTACCAATGGACATATTGATATAATTGAGAGAGCTGCTAAGATGTTTGACAAGGTTATTGTCGGAGTACTTATTAACTCGGCTAAAGATCCTCTTTTCACACCGTCCGAGAGGGTGGATATGATAAAGGGTGTGGTAGGACATCTACCGAATATAGAAGTTTTGGAATTTGACGGTTTATTGGTGGATTTTGCTCGTGAGCAGAACTGTAATATTTTGGTCAGGGGACTTAGAGTTATAACCGATTTTGAATATGAATTGCAATTGGCTCAGACTAATAAAATAATTGCACCGAACTTAGAGACTGTTTTCTTGAGCACAAACTTGAAGTATTCATATTTAAGTTCAAGCATCGTTAAGGAGATAGCGGTTTACGATGGAGATATCAGTCATTTCGTAAGAGAAGATATAAGAAAAAGGATTATGGAAAGACTGAGGGAAAAAGGTCTGAGGAGAAGTAATGAGTAGAATCGAACAGGTAATAACAGAGATAGAGGAGTTTGTAAATAGGTGTAAAACTGTTGCATTGTCAAACTCGATAATAAAGGTAAACAAGGAAGAGTTCGTTGCACTGTTGAATGAACTGAGACAGGAAATACCTGAGGAAGTTACACAGTCACAGAAAGTTATAAGCAACAAGGAAAGTATATTGCTGGATGCAAAGGATAAGGCTGAAAAGGAAATACTTGATGCAAATTTGAAAAGTAACTCCATAAAGGATGACGCAAAGAGAAAGGCCGATGCTATAATTCTTAGCGCAAGGAAGGAGTCCGAGGCTATTATGCTTGAGGCCAATAAGCTGAAATCTCAGCTTGTAAATGAGAATCAGATTATGCAGGCGGCGTATGCGGAGTCCGACAGGATAATAGCATATGCGAGGATGGATGCCGATAAGATAATTTATGAGGCCAATGCGGAAGCCGATGAACTTAGAAAATCATCTGTAAGATATGCGGATGAACTTTTGCAGAGTATTCAGGAGATTATCTCGGGAGCATTGGTGGACGGCCAAAATAAATTCAGTCAGTATTTGAACTCACTGCAGTATTATACGGAAGAGATCGGAAAGAATAGACAGGAGCTTGCAACCAGTATTGTTCCTGCAGATCCGAATTCACAGGAACAATGATTGGGCTGTTTGTCAGCCCATTTTTTGCGTAATTAAGATAGAGGTATATATGATACAGGAAAAAGATTTGCCGAAAGCCTATAAAGATGCGATGAAAGATCTTTTGGGAGATGAATATGATGCTTATATAGACTCACTGTATGAAAAACCGTATGTAGGTATCAGAACGAACTTATTAAAGCTTACCCCTGACAGATTAAAGGAGCTTCTTGACAGAGATTTTAAGAGTGTACCGTGGGTAAAAGAAGGATTTTATTTTGAAGAAGAAAAGGGAGTGCTTACCACTCCTTCAATAAAATACAATGAAAAGATAAAGAGTATATCAAAAAATCCGTATTACTTTGCAGGTCTTTATTATATACAGGAACCTTCAGCCATGACGCCTGCAAGTGTGGTAGGTATTAAGCCGGGTGATAAGGTGCTTGATCTTTGTGCGGCACCGGGAGGAAAGTCAACACAGGCGGCTTCATATTTGCAGGGTGAGGGATTACTTGTAACCAATGATTTTTCAGCTTCCAGAGTAAAGGCCTTACAAAAGAATATAGAAGTGAGCGGTATTGACAATGTACTTATCACCAACGAGGACCCAAAGAATCTTTCAAAGGTATATATTGAATATTTTGACAAAATAATTGTGGATGCTCCTTGTTCGGGAGAGGGAATGTTCAGAAGAGACAGTGCGGTATTTAAGGCATATCTTGGAAGAGGTCCTGAGTTTTTCACAGGAATTCAGGTGAGTATATTGAATGAAGCCGCCAAGATGTTAAAGCCCGGAGGTACTTTGGTATACTCTACCTGCACATATTCAAGCGTCGAGGATGAGGGAAGTCTTATAAATTTCCTTGAAAATCACAGTGACTTTACTATAGAAAAGATTATGCCTGAGTTCGGCTTTGAAGAGTCTAAGAAGCTGCCGGGGACTGTAAGACTTTTTCCGCATAAACTAAAGGGAGAGGGACATTTTGTAGCAAGGCTGAAAAAGAGCGGCAGTGAAAAGGAGATTGTAAGTAAAGACAATAAGAAGGAAAAGAATAAAAGAAAGAAGCCGGCGAAGTTACCTGAGGAGCTTTTACAATTTTTAAAGAAGATAAAGCGTGATTGGGATTATGATAGGATTTTTATAAACAAAGATTACGCCTACTATCTGCCGAAAGACGCACTGATTGACAAGAGTCTTCACTATATCAGAACAGGACTGCTTTTGGGTGAGATAAAGAAAAACAGATTTGAACCTTTTCAGGCTTTGGCTATGAATATAAAGTTTGATGAGTGGGAAAATCCGCTAAGTCTGTCTGCAGATGATGAAAGAGTAATAAAATATTTAAAGGGTGAGACTATAGAGGCTGATGACGAGTACAACGGAATCAGGCTTGTATGTGTGGACGGATTTTCGCTCGGCTTTGTAAAACAGAATAAAAGAGGCTGTAAAAATAAGTATTATCAGGGCTGGAGATGGATGTAATGGTTGTCAGGGTGGATAAGATTATGTCTGAGCTTGGCTTCGGCAGCCGCAGTGAAATCAAAAAATATGCCAAAGCAGGCAAGATAAAAATAAATGACAAAGTTATAAAAAAAGCTGATGAAAAGATAGACAGTGAAAGAGATAAGCTGTATTTTGAAGGCAGACAGGTGGTTGTGGAAGAGTTTGAGACCTATGTACTTTATAAGCCTGCAGGATATGTCTGTGCGACTAAGGACAATGTACACAAAACTGTTATGGAGCTTATCGATTCAGACAGGAAAAACATTGTGCCTGTAGGCAGACTCGACCTTGATACGGAGGGGCTTTTGATTTTGACAAATGACGGAGCTCTAAATCACAGGCTGGTATCGCCTGCATCTCATGTGGATAAGGTATATTATGCAAAATTTGACGGTATTTTAGCAGCTGACGCTATAGAATATACAGCTAAAGGACTTGATATAGGCGAGGGTGAGGTTTCAAAACCTGCAAAGCTTGAAATTCTTTCAAGTGATGAGGTAAAACTTACCATACATGAGGGCAAGTTTCATCAGGTAAAGAGAATGATAAAAGCTCTTGGAGGTGAAGTGACATATCTTAAAAGAATTGTTTTCGGAGGGCTGAACCTTGACGATCTGAACCTCAAAAAGGGCGAGAGCAGGAAAATAACTGAGGAAGAGATGGAGAAATTGGTATGATAAGGCGTAGAGGTACAATTGATAATACAAACGACATTTTAGATGCTTGGATTATGGTGGAACATTTATCAGAGGGTGAAATCAACTTAAAGGATAGAGATATTTTATTATTGGATGATTTGACTGATAAAAAAATATAAAAGTATTTTTCAAACCCTGATGGAAAGTTCGGAAAAGAAGAAATATAAAAATTCAGGCCTTGTACTGTATTTGGATATCTTTAAATTTGCCGAGGTGGTAGAATTTCTCAGAGAAATACGGAGTGGCAAAAAACACAGAGCGATATAAATTATGGTAATAAATTCAGTATCGCATTGTATTTTTGATAAAAAAATATAAACTTTATAAGTGATAATATCTTTTTTACCTGTAGCGGATATATGAGATATCTGCAGGATGTACCGAGTAAGTCTGATTTTCAGGAATTTGAAGAGAAGTTCAAGGAAAAAGACAATCAAAAAGATTTGAAGGCAGTGAGGATGATCCGGAGAAATTTGATAATGCCTTAAATGCTTTTGTTAAATGAGTACAACATTGATATAGAGAATTGTCGTGTAAAGATACTAAGCAATATTGAAACGGAAGCGACAAATTTGCACTCTTTCTTTATTGAAGACCTTAATAAGGCAAAGGAAATTGATAATACAAATCTTAAAAGATATTTGACAGGTGGTAATATAAAAGACAGGATAAATTTGGACGGTAAAAATGACTCTCCAAACTATAATCAATCTGTGTTTGAAAAGATATTGGAGCCGCAAAATTATCCGCTTGGAAGATTTCCGAGTAAAACAGAGTTTGCACTTTCATTTATGCAACAGGTAGCCGTAAACTTGACAATAGGATATGACAACAGCAATATGAGAAGTGTAAACGGTCCTCCGGGAACAGGAAAAACTACACTTTTAAAAGATATATTTGCGGAATTGGTTGTAAAACAGGCACATGATATATGTTTACTGAAGTCAAAGTATATAAAAGGAAATGAAGACACTCTATATTACGGTAAGGCTTCAATAGGAGTATTGACAGATAAAATTGCAGAAAATAATATTGTGGTTGCAAGTTCCAATAACGGTGCAGTTCAAAATATTGTCAATGAACTGCCTTTAAAGGAGGGGATTGATGATAATATATTGCCTGAACTTGAAAAGGCGGATTATTTCAAAGATATAGCCAATGCGGATATGAAAGAGGAGAGGTTTTGGGGTACTTTCTCTCTTGAAGGCGGTAAGGCTGAAAACATGACAAATATATTGAATAAAATAGAATGCATTGTCAAATATCTGAATGAAGAATATAAGTCTGACAGTGAGATTTATAATAAATTTAAAAAGCAATATGAATATGTGTCAGATTTGCGAAGTGATGCCCTGAATTTGCAAAAGAAGTATGCAGAATATAAGAATGCAAAGCAAAATATTGATGATAAAACATCTGAAAAAGAAGAAGTCGAAAGAGCAAAAATAGAAGCTGAAAAGCTTGAGTATGAAAAAGCTGTTGAAAAAAACAGAGCGGATATTGATGAAGTTACAGGTAAACTTGGCAGTATAAGGGCTCAGAGGGCGGATTTGGCAAACAGTATTGCAAATCAAAAGATGTTGGTTGAACTGAAAAGAAGTCAAAAGGGCGGATTTTTGGACAGGCTGTTTAACAGCAATAAGAATAAGGCTGTTGAAAATGAAGTAAATGATTTATTAAACAGATTACAAAAGCTTATAGATGAAGATGAGATACTGAGAAAGACTGAAATTGAACTTCAAAACAGATCTAACCGTCTTAAGAGAGATATCGACGCCTATAAGCATAGATTGGATGAAGATATTGTAAAGTACGAATCTTTAAAGCAACAAAGTGAAAAACAAAAAGCAAAGTATAGCAGTATAATAGAAGCTTTTGAATCGGATAAAGAAGTTTTTGACAGAGTACTTGATTTTGAGAAAGATTATGACAGCTTACAGATGTCAAATCCATGGTTTGATGAAAAGTATAGGATTGAACAGTCAAAGCTGTTTGTGTCGGCATTGCAAGTACGAAAAGAGTTTTTGTATGAGAACAGAAAAAATCTCAAAGCCGCTGTAAATATATGGAAAAAAATCAGAAAAAAATTATGTAGAAAAAAATAAGAGATTAATAAATATTGCATGGAATTGGATAAATCTGTGTATTCCGGTTATAAGTTCAACCTTTGCCAGTTTCTCAAGAATGTTAAAAAACATTGATGAAAATGTACTGGGGCATACTTTTGTAGATGAGGCCGGGCAGGCACTGCCTCAAGCGGCGGTAGGTGCTTTATTTAGAAGTAGAAATATTATGGTTGTAGGTGATCCGTTCCAGATAAAGCCGGTGCTTACATTGGATGAAGGAATACTTGCACTGCTTTCCAAAATATATAATGTAAGTGAGATATATTTATCCGAGTCGGCTTCTGTACAAACTTTGGTGGATGCTGTAAGCAAATACGGCTTTTATACAAGTAAAGATATGGATGAGAGTTCATGGATAGGTATTCCGCTGTGGGTTCATAGGAGATGTCAGTATCCGATGTTTACCATTTCAAATGCAATCTCATATAATAATCTTATGGTTCAGGGCAAGGAAGGTTATGGCAAAACAGGGTGGTATGATATAGCCGGCAAGGCCGTAAACAAGTATGTCGAGGAGCAGGGGGATTTCCTGTTAAAAAAGATAAAATCAATGATTGAGAAAGACCCTAAAATAATTGATAAAAATGAAAGTGATACTGTTTATATAATTTCACCTTTTAAAAATGTTGCTTATAAGCTTGGAATAAAACTTGATAAAATAGGTTTTACAAGAAAAGAAAAAGGTAAGGTAACGAATATAGGAACTATACATACATTCCAGGGTAAGGAAGCGCCTATTGTTTTTATGGTACTTGGTGCAGATACAAACAGTAAAGGAGCGGCAACTTGGGCTGTAAATGAGGCAAATATGATGAATGTTGCCGCTACAAGAGCTAAAAAAGAATTTTATATAATTGGTGACAGAAAGTTATATAAAAGCTTGGGAAGTGATGTTATAACCAAGGTAAATAATGTTATTACAGAGTACGGTAATGAACATCCCGAGTTGGTAGATGAAATAACGGATTAGGTAAATTATGATAAAGAATATTAAAGCTTGCATATTCGATTTGGACGGAACGCTTGTGGACTCTATGTGGATGTGGCCGGACATAGACAGAGAGTATCTTGGCAGATTCGGGATTGAATATGACGACAATTTAAAAAATGAGATAGACGGTATCAGCTTTCATGAGACAGCCGTATACTTTAAAAATAAGTTCGGTATATCTGACAGTGTCGAAAAGATATGTAAGGACTGGGAAGATATGGCATATGATAAGTACAAGTATGAGGTCAAGGAAAAACCCGGTTGCAAAAAGTTTTTGGAGCATTTAAGGTCAAAAGGCATCAGGATGGGGATTGCAACAAGCAATAACAGGTCAATGGTGGATGCGGTCTTGGAATCCTTAAATATGAAAGATTTCTTTGAGGTAATCACCACATCGGATGAAGTAAAAAGAGGTAAGCCTGCACCTGATGTGTACCTTACCACTGCAAAGCTTCTTAATGTGGAGCCGAAGAACTGCCTTGTATTTGAAGACGTTGTGGCAGGTATAATGGCAGGCAAGTCGGCAGGCATGAAAGTCTGTGCAATTGAAGATGATTTTACCAAGGAAGTCAGACAAAAGAAAAAGGAGTTGTCAGACTACTATATAGTAGACTACAGTGAATTGCTATGATAAAGAAAAAAGGTGAGTACGGATATAGAAAGTACTTCAAGATAAAAAACGGGATAATGATTGGATTCTTTATTATCGTTATTTTGGTACTTTTTATAGCTTCAAAACATACTAAAGAAAATATGTCAAGGATACTGTTGGTGTCGTCTATACTTATGGTACTGCCTATGGCAAATCTTTTGTCGCCTTTTTTGGTAGTTTTTAAGTACAGGTCATGTGAGTATGACCTTGTAAAGCCGTATTTGGAAGATAAGCATTTTCTATTTGATATTATCCTCACCATGAAGGAACAGGTTATGCCTCTTGATATCATATATATTGACGGAGAGAAGATATTTTCTATTCTTTCAAATAAGGCGGACAAAAGAAAAACCGAAGACTTTATAAAAGAGAGAATGAAACTTGGGGGAATAAGTGTGAATGTAAAGGTCTGTGAAAGTATAAATGAATTAAAAAAGTTTATAAAAGCCTCACAGAATGAAGAGAACAATAAATTAAATGAGATTAGGGCAATCTTAAAAAGCCTGTCGGTATAATGGTTGAGATAATTGTAGGAAAGAATGAAAGCGGTCAGAGGCTTGACAGAGTGTTGGAAAAGATATTTGTAAATGCAAATGCAGGATTTATCTTTAAGATGCTCAGAAAGAAAAAAATATTACACTTGATGATAAGAAGGCTGACGGTAAGGAGAGACTTGTACCCGGTTCAAGTATAAAACTTTGGTTTTCCGATGAAAGCTTTGAAAAACTTACAGGAAAGAAAAATATTTCACAGACGGTCAAAATTGAAAATACAGATAAGGATAATAATAAGACGACTGCATTCAAGTCATATATAGTATATGAAGATGAGAATACCGTAATTATAAATAAGCCGGCGGGTTTGTTGTCACAAAAGGCACAGGCAAATGATATATCTGTAAATGATTTGCTTTTGGAATACCTTAACTTTGATGAAACAGCTTTGAATACTTTTAAGCCATCTATTTGCAACAGACTTGACAGAAATACTTCAGGACTTTTGGTATGCGGTAAGACTCTGGAAGGTCTTAGAGTAAATAATGAGCTGATAAAGACAAAGGCGGTAAAAAAGTTCTACTTGGCTTTAGTAAAGGGAAAAGTAAGTAAAAAAAGTGCAATATCCGGCTGGCTTTATAAGGATGAAAAGACCAATAAGGTAATTATAAAAAATGAAGAGTTTGAAAAAGCGGATTATATACAGACAGAGTATGAGCCTATAGAATATTTTGACGATGCCACTTTACTGTCGGTAAAGCTGATTACAGGAAAGACACATCAGATAAGGGCGCATCTGGCAAGTATATCACATCCGATAATAGGTGATTTCAAGTACGGCAACAGGTCTGTAAATGAAGCCTATAAGAAAAAATACGGAATAAAATGGCAAATGCTGCATTCATATAAACTCATATACGAAAATGAGGATATATCGGATACAAAGACTTTCAAAGCTCTAAGGGGAAAGTGCTTTGTGGCCGAGTATAACAGTGATTTCAGAAAGGTGATAGGAGATGGGAACTTGGAAGACAAGAGGTCTTAGAGGCTCCGCGCTTGAAGAGTATATAAACTACTCAAATGAAAAGTACAGAGAAGCGGGGCTTGCACTTATTCAAAAGATACCGACTCCTATAACACCGATTGATATTGACAAGAGTACAAGGCATATCACATTGGCATACTTTGATAAGAAGTCAACTGTGGACTATATCGGAGCGGTACAGGGCATACCTGTATGCTTTGATGCCAAGGAATGTGCTGCTGAAAGCTTTTCTTTGGCAAATGTACATGAGCATCAGTTTAAATTTATGTGTGAGTTTGAAAGCAGGGCGGTATAGCCTTTTTGATTATATTTTTTAAGTCACTTGATAAGATTATGTATGTGCCACTCAGTGATTTGAGATTATTTATGGACAGAATGTATGCAGGCGGAAAAAAGAGTTTTAAATTTGAAGAGTTGAACTTAGAATATGAGATACCAAAAAAAGGCGATATTATCGTGCATTATCTTGAAAGTCTGAGTTTATATCTTTTGGACAGGTAAAGGAGAGATTTATGAAACATATTGATGCCAGAATTTACAGCGGAAAAACAAATTTTGAGTGGAAAGACTTAAAGCTCAATCATAAAGGTTTGCTTCCTGTTATTGTTCAGGACTTTGTAGACAATTCAGTTTTACTATATACACATATGAATGAAGATGCATGGAATAAGACGCTATCTACAGGTCTGTTTACTTATTTTTCAGATATACACAACAGGTCAATAGTGAAGGGTAAAAAGTACGGCAACTATCAATATGTCAGAGAACTGTTTTTGAACGGTGAAAAGGATGCACTTTTGGTAAAGGTCTACTCTGTGGCACCTATATGCGGTGACGGTAAAAAGAGTTGTTTTTTTCAATGATATAGAGGAAATATAGTTATGAACACTATGCTGCTTATGATGTCGGTCATTATACTGCTTTGTATAATGTTAAATATCATTTCCAGCAAAATAGGTGTACCTGTTCTTCTTGCATTTATTTTGCTTGGAATGGTTTTCGGATCCGACGGTATTTTTAAAATTAAATTTGACGACTTTAATCAGGCGGAGACAATATGTTCGTTTGCACTGATTTTTATAATGTTTTACGGCGGCTTCGGAACCAATATAAACGAGGCAAAGCCAATTGCACTGAAGGCAGGACTGCTTTCAAGTATCGGAGTACTTTTGACTTCGGTATTTGTGGCATTATTCGGACATTATATTCTAAGGTTTTCATGGATAAACAGTATGCTTATAGGAGCCGTTATCTCCTCCACAGATGCTGCAAGTGTGTTTTCAATACTCCGTGACAGACATTTGAATCTAAAGGATAACACCGCATCCATATTGGAAGTGGAGAGCGGAAGTAACGACCCTTTTGCGTATATGATTACAATGATAGTGATAAAGATAATCGCAGGAGGTATTACGCCTTTTGATATCTTTAGTATGTTGTTTTTACAATTATTTCTCGGAGTCTTGTGCGGAGTTTTAATTGCGCTTATATTCAGATATTTTATAAACAAATTTATCATTCATACTCCAGGCTTTAATATGGTACTGATAATTGCGGTGGCATTGCTTTCTTATGCACTGCCTAATGTACTTGGAGGCAACGGGTATTTGAGTGTATATATCACGGGTATTATACTTGGGAATTCGGATATCAGAGGCAAGAAAGAACTTGTACCTTTCTTTGACGGTATTACAGGTATAATGCAGATTTTGATTTTCTTTTTACTTGGGCTTTTGTCATATCCTACACAGCTTTTGAGAGTTGCAGGCACAGGACTTATACTTGCGCTTTTTATTACATTTATTGTAAGACCGCTTGTAATTGCTTTGATTTTAAAGCCGTTTAAGTCAAAATGGAATCAGGTGTTTTTGGTTTCATGGTCAGGCTTTAGAGGGGCTTCGTCCATAGTTTTTGCAATTGCTGCACTTTTAAGTACAAATGCAAACTATGATGTTTTCAATAATGTATTTTTTATAGTGTTGTTCTCAATATCACTACAGGGAAGCCTTTTGCCTTTTATGTCAAAGAAGCTTGATATGATTGATGAGACCTGTGATGTTATGAAAACCTTTTCAGACTATGCGGGAGAGGAAATACCTATTGAATTTATACAGTTGACTTTAAACGGTGAGCAGGGATGGTGTAACAAGAGCATAAGTGAGATAAACTTTCCTCCGGATACATTGCTTGTTTTGGTAAAGCGTGACGGAGAGGATATAGTACCGAACGGTCAGACTGTTTTAAAATATGGAGACACCGTTGTGCTTGCGGCAAAATCCATAGATTTTGAGGAAAGCTACAGTATTGTGGAGCATACAGTCACAAAGAAAATGCTTACAAAGGGCAATACTTTGGCGAAACTCTCAGATGAACTTGACGGGCTTGTAATGCTTATAATAAGAGGAGACGAGTTCATCATTCCAAACGGAGAGACCGTTCTTTGTGAGAAAGATGTTTTGGTATTAAATAAAGGACCTATAAAAAAATCGCAACGAAAGCCGTTGCGATATTTTTATGCCACCTTTGAAATAAGTCCGAAGGATATAATCATCATTATAATACTTGCCATCAGCATACCAAGCAGTATACCGATGAAAGCTTTTTTTCTGTCCATCTCAAGAAATGCCGCAATGATAGCACCTGTCCATGCACCTGTGCCGGGAAGCGGTATACCTACAAAGATTACAAGTCCCCAGAAACCGTATTTTTCTATAGAATCCTTGTTTTTTTCATTATCTTTTTATGAAGAAATGAATGAATTCCGTTAAAAAGTTTGAACCTTGATTTTTCCATTGCCTTTAAAATTTTGTTGATTAAAAGCAGTATAAAAGGAACAGGGATAACATTACCGACTATTGCGATAATATAGCTCTCAAGCGGCGGAAGCTTAAGCAGGGACGCGGCTATAAGTCCTCCTCTAAGCTCCAATATAGGCAACATGGATATAATAAATACTATCAACTGCTTGCCGAAGCTGAGTGATAAAAGTCCACCCATCATCCCGATAAGTGATTTCGCTAATTTTTCTGCCATAAAATACCTCTCATTTTTACGATAATGTAGATTGTAACAGATTGAGTAATTACAATCAAGGTGCTAAAATATTAAAACGGAGGTAGAATGATGGATATATTAAAGGGAGCATTGTGTTTGGAAGGCGGATCTTTAAGAGGGCTTTTTACTGCCGGAGTGTTGGACGCGTTTTTGGACAATGATTTGTATATTGAATATGTGAACGGAGTTTCAGCAGGCTCTATGAACGGAATGAACTATGTTTCAAAACAGAGAGGCAGGTCAAAGAGGATAAATCTTAAGTATCTGCATGATAAGAGGTATATAAGTTTCAAAAATATGTTTACATCAAGACAGATATTCAATTTTGATTTTTTATTTGGTGATATTTCAAATAAATATGATCATTTTGATTGGGAAGCATTTAATGACAAATCACAAAAGTATGAGGCGGTTGCAACAGATGTAATAACCGGTGATAGTACATATTTTGACAGAGATGAATGCAGTGATATTGTGGCAGGTGTAGAAGCGTCGGCGTCCATACCTGTGATGTCAAAAATGATTGATGTTGAGGGAAGAAAGTATCTGGACGGCGGAGTTTCCACATCCATTGCATACAAAAGAGCCTTTGACCTCGGATATCCGAGAGCTGTGGTTGTACTTACAAGAGAAGCGGGATACAGAAAAAAGCCTGTAAACAAGGTAAATGAGAGTATATATAAGAGATATTTTAAGCCGCTGCCAAGGCTTTTAGATAAGCTTATAAGTGTACCTGAAAGGTATAATGCAATGCAAAAAGAGATGGAAGATCTTGCAAATGAGGGCAAACTTCTTATAATAAGACCGCAAAAGAAGGTTATTGTACAAAGACTTGAAAAGAGTGTTGCAAAGCTTGAGAGCCTATATAACGAAGGATACGAAGAGGGTTTAAAGAATATTGAGAATATAAAGAATTTTTTAAGTCAAAATGTATGATTTCAGCTTGGAGATTAAGTTATAGTGTTGTCACTTTATCGCGTTAAACTTTTAAGGTTTAAAGCCTTAAGGTATTGACGCAAAAATTTAGTTATAGTATAATCCATTGCAGAGTTTATTGTAAATGGAAGGACAGTATATGAAAAAGAATATATTTAAAATAGCTGCGGCTATGTTAATCGGAGCAAGTCTTATGGCGTGCGGCTCTAAGGCTGATACCTCAGACAGCACTGCAAGCTCTGATGCGAAAACCGACGTTTCATCACAGGCTGATGCAAATGCAAAAAAGATAGGTATTTTGCAGTATGTACAGCATCCTGCACTTGATAAGGCAAATGAAGGATTTGTTGCCGCACTTAAAGAGGCGGGAATGAATGTGGATATTGAGCAGGAGAATGCAGGAGGTGAGCAGTCGGCGGCACAGACTATTGCAAACAAACTTGTAAACGACAAAAAGGATTTGATCCTTGCGATTGCAACACCGGCTGCACAGGCTGTAGCAGGTGCCACATCAGATATCCCTGTGGTTATAACTGCAGTTACAGACCCTGCAGAGTCGGGACTTGTAGACAGTAACGAGAAGCCGGGCGGAAATGTTACCGGAAGTTCGGACCTTACACCTGTAGCGGATCAGATTGAGCTGCTTACAAAGATTTTACCTGAGGCAAAGAATGTAGGTATTCTTTACTGTACTGCGGAGGCCAACTCAAAGCTTCAGGCGAGACTTGCTATGGACGCCCTGAAGGCTAAGGGACTTAACGGTGTGGAGTACACCGTTTCAAGTTCAAATGAGATACAAAGTGTTGTTGAGTCAATGGTAGGCAAAGTGGATGCCATCTATGTACCTACAGACAATGTTATTGCGGCAGGTATGACAACCGTGGCAATGGTTGCAACCACGGAGCATAAGATTCCTATTATCGGAGCTGAGGCGGCTCATGTAGAAAACGGTGCTCTTGCAACATACGGTATAGACTATTTTGAGGTCGGCAAGCTTGCAGGAGAGCAGGCTGTAGAGATTTTAAACGGCAAGTCTCCGGCGGATATTCCGATTGCATATTTACCCTAAGGACAAATGTAAAGCTTGTTATAAACGATGAGGTTGCAAAAGGAACTTGGAATAGATACATCAAATATTTCAATGGAATAAGAAATTTTCAAGACCGGTGTATGCCGGTTTTGTTGTTATTAAATATAATTTGTGGAGGTAGAAATGTTTACAGCACTTTTTGGGAGCCGTATCACAGGGTATACTTTGGGGTGTAATGGTTCTTGGAGTATATATTACTTATAAATTACTTGATATTCCCGATTTGACGGCGGACGGAAGTTTCGCTTTCGGAGGTTGTGTGTGTGCGGTTATGATTGTGAATTTCCATATGAATCCTTTGGTGGCGCTTATATTTGCTACAATTGCAGGTATGATAGCCGGATTTATCACAGGAGCATTGCATACGATATTTGAGATTCCTGCTATACTTGCAGGTATTTTGACACAGATTTCTTTGTGGTCAATTAACCTGCGAGTTATGGGAAAGAGTAATGTGCCGCTTTTAAAGACAAAGACAATATTTTCATGGCTTACAGATGCTACAGGAATCAGCAATTCCATAGCAGGTGTTATTTTGGGTGGAATAATAATAGTACTTACAATACTTATTTTATACTGGTTTTTCGGTACAGAGCTGGGTTCGGCACTCAGAGCTACAGGAAATAATGAGGCGATGATAAGAGCACTAGGTGTAAATACAGCTCATACAAAGCTGCTTGCACTTGTAATCAGTAACGGGCTTATAGGACTTTCAGGCGGACTTATAGTGCAGAGCCAAAAGTATGCGGATATAAACGCAGGTACAGGTGCCATAGTAATAGGACTTGCGGCAATAGTTATAGGTGAGGTCATACTTGGAAAAGTGATTTCATTCTGGATGAAACTTACATCTGCTGTAGTCGGCTCGATAGTATATTTTGTAATAAGAGGTATTGTATTGCAGCTGGGTATGGACGCCAACGATATGAAGATGCTCTCAGCTATAATAGTGGCATTGGCATTGGCAGTACCGGTAATTAGTGCTAAAATAAGATTAAACAGAGCATATTCACCAAAGGGAGAGTAAGATGTTAGAGATTTTAAATGTAAGCAAGACCTTCAACAAAGGTACAATAAACGAAAAGAAAGCTTTAAACAAACTGTCACTGCATCTGAATCCCGGCGACTTTGTGACAATCATCGGCGGAAACGGTGCAGGTAAATCTACAATGTTGAATATGATTGCAGGCGTGTATCCTATAGACGGAGGCAGGATCATAATAGACGGAGTAGACATATCAAGGATGCCTGAGTACAAGAGAGCAAAGTATATAGGAAGAGTATTTCAGGACCCTATGATGGGAACCAGCGCAGGTATGCAAATAGATGAGAACCTTGCACTTGCTTTCAGAAGAGGTGAGTCAAGGGGACTGGCTTGGGGTATCAAAAAATCCGAGAAGGAAAAGTACAAAGAGATACTTTCAAAACTTGACCTCGGACTTCAGACCAGAATGACTTCAAAGGTGGGACTGCTGTCCGGAGGTCAAAGACAGGCACTTACACTTTTGATGGCAACACTGAAAAAGCCTAAGCTTTTACTTCTTGACGAGCATACGGCGGCACTTGACCCGAAGACCGCAAAGAGAGTACTTGACCTTACAGAGCAGGTGGTTGCAGAGCAAAATCTTACCGCAATGATGGTTACTCACAATATGAAGGATGCGCTGAATATCGGAAACAGGCTTATTATGATGCACTCGGGAAGAGTGATATATGATGTAAGCGGAGAAGAGAAAAAGAAACTTAAAGTCGAGGATCTTTTTAAGAAAGTTTGAAGAGGCAAGCGGCGGAGAGTTTGCAAATGACAGAATGATGTTGGCAAACTAGATAAAAAAACGGAGGGACTATGGATAAGAAACTTATTATCACCATAAACAGAGAATATGGTAGCGGCGGAAGGATAATAGGACAGAAGCTTTCAGAGAAACTTGGAATACCTTATTATGACGATGAAATAATAAGGCGCGCATCCGAACATTCGGCTGTGGGAGAGCAGTATTTCAGAATGAATGATGAGAGACCGGGTAACAATATTTTTACAAAGAATCATAGGCGGAATAAAGAATGCAAATAATAAGCCGTCAATAGGTGACGATATTGTTTCACCTGACAATCTTTTTCAGATTTGAAAGTGAAGTGATAAGAGAGTTGGCTGCAAATGAAGCATGTATACTTATCGGAAGATGCTCCGACTTTGTACTTGGCTCCGCAGGAGATGAGGATTTTATTTCACTCTTTGTGTATGCGGACCTCTCACAAAAAGTGGACAGAGTAATGGATGTAGACGGAGTGGACGCCAAGGAAGCCCTTAGAAGAGTACAAAGAAACAACAGGATCAGAAAAGAGTACTATAAGTACTACACAGGTGAAGAGTGGGATGATATGACACATTATGATCTGCCGCTGAACACATCAAAAATTACACTTGATCAAGGCGTAGAATTGATACTTGAGTATTTAAAGATTAGAGGAAAGTTATAAATGAGAGATAATTGTATTGACAGTTTTTTGGCACAGGAGTTCGGCAAGAGCCAAAATTATAATGAGATAAAAAATGTGCTCTTTAGTGAGTTCAATGTAAAAAAGGGACTTAGAAATGAAGACGGTACAGGAGTAAGAGTAGGGCTTACAAAGGTATCCGATGTAGTGGGATATGATATAGTGGACGGTGTTAAGACAAATGTGGACGGTAAGCTCTACTACAGAGGTTACAGCCTTAACGACCTTGTAAACGGAAGTGCCAAATCTGTCAGAGGCTATGAAGAAGTGATGTTCTTACTGCTTTTCGGTTTCTTGCCGAATAAGATGGAGCTTGACAACTTCTCAAAGGTCTTTAGAAGTATGTACGCTTTGCCTAACGGCTTCTTTGAGAGTGTTCTTCTTAGAAATCCGGGCAAGAATCTGATGAATGTGCTGCAAAATGCGGTACTTACACTTTACAACTATGATGACGAGCCTGACAATGTGGATGTATTTCCACTTTATTAAAGGGACTTAGAATATCTGCATTTTTACCGGTAATTATGTGCTATGCATATCAGGCAAAGAGACATTATTTCAACAATGACAGCCTTATAATACATTATCCTGATGAGAAGCTGTCAATGGCTGAGAATATTTTGCAGATGTTAAGAGTTGACCAAAAGTTTTCAAAGAACGAGGCAGCACTGCTTGATACAATACTTGTACTTCATGCCGACCACGGCGGCGGTAACAACTCGACATTTACAAATGTAGTTGTTTCATCCACAGGTACAGATATCTACTCAACTATAGCGGCATCTATCGGTTCACTGAAAGGTCCTAAGCACGGAGGTGCAAATATATCCGTTGTGCAGATGATGAAGGCCGTAAAGGATGAAATAGGTATAACCACAGATGAAAAGAAGATAAGAACTGTCGTAAACAGATTGCTTGATAAAGACTTCTATGACTGCAGCGGACTTATATACGGATTCGGACATGCGGTTTATACAATCACAGACCCGAGGGCCGAGCTTTTAAGAGAGTACTGTGAGGTTGTGGCAAAGGATAAGGACAGACTTGACGAATATCACTTCTACGAGGTGTTTGAAAAGACTGTAAAGAAGGTGGTATTTGAAAGAAAGGGCACTACAATTTCTTCAAATGTAGACCTCTATTCAGGATTTGCCTACAATATGCTTGGAATCCCTGAAGACTTATATACACCTCTGTTTGTGGTAGCGAGAAATATAGGTTGGGTTGCACATAATTTGGAGAACAAGCTTTATGACGGAAGAATAATGAGACCTGCTACAAAGTATGTGGGTGAGTTACACGAATATACTGCATTTAAAGACAGATAAAAAAGAGGCCTTTGGCCTCTTCTTTAATTTTATTATTTTTTGTCGTCTTCAAGGACATCGTCTATTTTTTGTGCAAGGTCTTTTTTGTCCTCGTCAGGATTCATTTCATAAAAGTCAACTTCCACTTCAGAATCATTGTCCTCGTCCTCAGACTTTTTTGTCGCCTTATCAAGCTTATCTTTTGCTTTGTCAAATATAGGTTTTGCACTGTCCTTTGCAACATCTGTTGCAGCGGCTACATTGTCGCTTACAATATTTGCAACGCCTTTAAGTACTTCCTTGGCGGCGCTTGCCATTCCCTTGGCACTGTTTGCAGTATCCTTGGCGGCAGTAACGAACTCATCTGTAGATGACTTCAGTTCGGTATATTTTCTGTCGGAAGGGTTATCATCTGTATTTTCATCAAGTTCATCATCAAAATCTTTGAACTCGCCCTCCAATTCCTTTTGATATCCTTTATACTTCAGTACATATGACACACCTGCTGCTGCGGCACCTGCAAGAGATGCTAAAAACAATAACTTTTTGAAACTTGCCATAATAACCTCCTTTACAATTGTGGTGATTACAGTGTAATATCTATTTGTAAAAAGTACAAGAGTTATTTGAGAGAATATGAAAAACAATATATTTTTTTGGGATATATCATAGGATTTATTATAATTGCATATATCAGCTACACTTATGTGAAAATGGGAATCTCACATACAAATGATATATTCTTAAAGAAGGGATATTTTGTTTTGGCTACAGCTGTTTTTGTTACGGTTTTAGCCTCACTTATATATCTGAAGTTGACAAAATTCAGTATTGTAAAGATATATCCGATAGTGCTGACAGTATTCGGACTTGCATATATGTATGTATTTCCGGCAATGTCGGCTCCTGATGAGATTGCACATTTTATCTCGGCATATAAAATATCAAATATAATGCTTGGTGAGAGGGCAACCGTCACCGACGGGCATGTGATAATCAGAGCAGGAGATTTGTGGCTGGAGGATACTGATAATGAATATAAATTTGATGCAAATAAAAGTGTAAAAGAGGGTGTTTTGATACCGGAAGGAGGGAGTCATGGCAAAATTGTTTCAAGCAAGCTGGAAGAGGCATCTTATAAAGTTTTTTATGGAGAGGGGAATCTTCGCAGTCGCAATAGCGGGATTAGTTTTAATGGAAAGACTTATGACAAAGCGCAGTCGCTACATTCACCTGTAAATACAATACCGAGTGTATATTTTTTTGCAGCACTCGGTATAAGCATAGCAAGGATATTGGGGCTTGGCAGTGTATATCTTGTAATTTTTGGCAGACTTGCAAATCTGGCTGTTTTTGTATTGCTTACTTCTTTTGCAATAAAGATTTTACCGAAGTTTAAAGAATTTATATTCCTTATAGGTCTGTTTCCGACTACTATTGAACTTGCGGCTTCATATTCATATGATGCGATTATGATTGCAAGTTTGATTTTCTTTGTTTCATATGTATTTTATCTTGCATATGAAAAGACTTCATTTAATATAAAGGATTTGATAACGGTAACATTATTTTCAGGACTTGTTTTGCCTTGTAAGATGGTATATTTTCCTATATTGCTTATACTTTTTTTAATACCTATGCAAAAATTCAGTGTAAGAGGCAAGGTAAACGGGAAGATAAAAAAAGAAAATATAACATTTTTCCTTGCAAGTGCGGTGACTGTACTTTTGTCATTTGTAATTGCAATGTATCTGGTAAACAGGGCTACGGTGGTAGGATATTCCACAAGCAATACAGACAGCCTTGAGTGGGCAGGTGAGCAAAGCTATACAATAGGTTATTTGATTCACAACAAGGCCAAGGCGATAAAGCTGTTTTACAATACAATTATTTTGCAACTTGAGTACTATCATGGCACTATGATGGGAACTTATTTGGGTCATGCCGACACTGTGATCGGAATACCTTATATAGGATTTTTGGTATTAAATATAGCCTTAATACTTTCCGTATTCGGGGAGGGCAAGGAAAAGCTGCTGCTTTTAAAGGATAAAATTCTTATTACTGTCAGTGTAGGCTTTATAATATTCCTTATACTTTTGTCAATGCTTATTGCGTGGACTCCTATAAGTTCACAGTTTATAGAGGGAGTCAGCGGCAGATACTTTATACCGGTGATGCTTCCTATACTTTCGGTGTTTCAAAACAACAAGCTTTCTGTAAAAAATGAGATGAAGAGAACTTTGATATTCCTGTTTATTTTTGTGAACGGACTTTCTCTTTTACAGATATTCGCTACAGTATGTATAAGACTCTGACGCCTTACTCAGTAAATAACAAAACTGTAAAAAAAAATTAACAAAAGTATTTGTGAAATACGCTATAATAGTTTTTATAAGGAGGCGAAATGAAGAGAAGAAATTTAATAAAACTTGCATCCGCATTTGCACTTGTGACTATGCTGGGACTTGGCATACACAGTAAGGCATATGCGCTTGGTGCGACATCAAGTATCGATTCCGTTACAATAGGTTCAAATAAGACTACAGTGGACATTACTATGAACAACTCAGGAGATATGTCGGGGACTGACGGTAACTTCTATCTGTTTGAGTTACAGCCGTATGAGGACGGTATCGGAAACAGAACCGACTATCTTGAAAAATTAAGTGCCGGAAGTGTAACAAAATCATATCAGCTGAATAAGGGAAGTGATAACAGCAGACTTTATAACAGCTATGTGGTGGCTGTATATGACGGAAGTAAGTATGTTCCTGTAAGTTCACAAAAGTATATCACAAATCCTGAGGCGGTTGCCGCAAATACAGCCGCTTATAAGACACAGGCCTCAAAGAAGGGATTACAGATTGAGTTAAAGATGCTTGACGATGCTTTTGACCTTGGAGTAAAGCACGCATCCACCAATATTGCCTTCAATCAGATCCTCGGTAACGGTATCGACTACAATTACAACGGTAAGACATACCATTTCAACAAGGCTTTAGTTGAGGACTATGACAAGACTATCAGTGCATTCTCAGGAAAGGATATGACCGTTACAGCCATTATTCTAAACGGCTACAATGAAGCACATCCTGAGCTTATGTACCCGAATATGCCCAGAAGAGACAGTATATTTTACTATATGTTCAATGCATCCTCAAAAGAGGGAGCCGAGACTACAGAGGCTATAGCGTCCTTCCTTGCGGAAAGATACAACGGAAAGACTCCTAAGTACGGTAAGGTTTCCAACTGGATTATCGGAAATGAGATTAACAACCAGCAGTGGAACTATGTCGGAGATATGGATGTAAGAAGTTATACAAGAAGATATGAGAAGGCATTCAGAATTTTCTACAATGCAATCAAGTCAAATTCATCAACAGACAGAGTATTTTACTCACTTGATTACAACTGGAACAATGAAATCAACAACAAGAACAAGTATGGCGGCAAGCAGATAGTTGACAACTTCAACTCTTTAGTATTGGAGCACGGAGATATAGACTGGGGTCTTGCATATCACCCGTATCCGGCACCTATGACGGAGCCTGAGTTCTGGGATGATGCCGAAAAGACAGGACTTATCAAGGACAGTTTTGATTCTCCTGTAATCAACTTTGCAAACCTTAATAAGCTTACAGACTACTTTGCACAGGATGCACTCAAGAAAAACGGTGTGGTAAGACATATAATGCTTACAGAGGAGGGCTTTACAGCCACCAATCCTACAAGAGGCAATATAGAAAATGAGCAGGCTGCGGCATTTGCGTACTCATATTACCTTGTAGATTCAAACCCGTATATCGAAGCATATATACTCAGCCGTCAGGTGGACGCACCGCTTGAGGTAAGGTCGGGTCTTTCATTCGGACTTTGGACCTGCAATATGAATGTGGGCGATGAGATCAAGGCTGTTTCAAAGAGAAAGATTTGGAATGTATTCAAGTACATTGACAAGGCAAAGTACACACTTGACAATACGGACTTCGCAAAAAGTGTATTAGGTATAAGCAAGTGGCAGGAAAAAGTTCCGAACTTTAAGTGGACTGCACAGGAAAACAGAAGATAATATTTATAATCTATGGGAAGGCTTTCCTTTCCATAGATTTTTTCATATGCTGCGGGTAATGCAATAATAAGCTTTTCGTGGTATAATGTGAGACATTGTATATAAGCAAAATAAAGTAGCAAAGACGGAGCCGTTATGAAACATACATTTGTTATTTGTGCATATAAGGAATCAAAGTATTTGGAGGACTGTATAAAATCTTTGAAAGCTCAGGAAGTAAAGTCTGACATAAAGATTGCAACCTCTACACCTAATGAATATATTTACAGTATTGCAAACAAATACGGAATTGATGTATTTGTCAACAATATTAAAAAAGCCGATAATATTTCAAATATAGGCAATGACTGGCAGTTTGCCTACAATATAGCTACCACTGAGCTGGTAACGATAGCGCATCAGGATGATATTTATCTTAAACACTATACAAGGGATTTATTAAAGTATAAAAATAAATATTCCGATATGACTCTTTTTACCACATCATCCATTACAATAAAAAACGGAAGGATGAAGTTCGGAAAAGTGGAGTTCGTGAAGAGAATTCTCAGACTGCCGCTTACTTTCAATGCTCTAAACAATATAGAGTTTGTAAAAAGACTTGCTATAACTTTCGGCAATCCTATAATAGCACCGAGCTGCGCCTATGATAAGAGACTCTGTCCGAAAGATTTGTTTTTATCAAGTTTTCAGTTTGCGCTGGATTGGGAGTGCCTTCTTAAGCTTGCAAAATTGGAGGGCAGGTTTGTACTCTGTGAAAATCCGGGGATTTGCTATAGAGTACATGACGGTGCGACCACAAAAAAGAGTATACTTGATCACTCAAGGCAAAAAGAAGAAAGTATTATGTTTGACAGACTGTTGCCAAGGCCTTTGGCAGTTGTCATAAAGAAGCTCTATCAAACTTCGTATAATGCATATTTTTAGGGGGAGATATGGTACTAGTAAAAGTTGAAGAAAAATACGAATATCTGAAGGATATATTGCTTTCATTACTTCTTATAGGTATTGCATTTATTATAAATACCGGAATCAGTATAAAAGGCTTATATATGGACGACCTGCTTATGTGGTCTACCAGAAGGGGAACGGGATTTTTCAGATATGTATTTCCACATGAGATGAGAAAGTTCAGGCCGGTATACTGGGCAGTTACTTGGATATATCAAGGGATTATAAGGAACAATCTTGATTTTATTGTACCGATAAATATACTTATAGGTGCAGGTATAGCAATTGCAATTTATTTTTTTGCAAAGGGACTTGCGCGTTCAAAGACGATGGCGTTTTTATTTGCTGCCATGTTTGGTCTCAAGATTTTCATACTATGATATAGGGCAGTATCTCGGACTTATGGAAGCCATGGCTATGATATTTGCATTTGCACTTTGTGTATGCCTTTACAAATATATCAACGGACAGGCAAACAGATACTTTTATTATGCCTGTATATTTTATTTTTTGGACTGTTTTACACATGAGAGATTTGTAGTACTCTTCCCGATGCTTATCTTTGCAGTAATTGTGAAAAAGGGATACAGAATAATAAATGCATCGGTAGCAATAATCACTTTTATTGCGGCAAATTATATAAGATTTGCGGCTTTGAAGTCGTTTATACCTGAGGGTACAGGCAACTCAAAGGTAAGTGAAACATTCAAACTGTCAAGTTTTTTTGCATCTGTAAAAACTGAGATATTATATCTTTGCGGAATAAATACAGGACCTACACATCTGAACGGAATTGACTTCAAGGATGTAAATATTGCAGTCAAAATTCTGATAATTATCGGAATATTTGCATTTATTATGTTTATTTGCAAGTCCGTATATTCCATTTTGATGAGAAGTAAAAAAATTGAATTTGACTGGATAAAAAACATCTTACTGTTTCTCGGATTTATTATAGGAAGTATAGTGTCATCCGCCGTAACCATAAGAGTGGAGATGAGATGGCTGTATGCACCTTTTTTATTTTTGCTGCTGCTTACAGCATATATCTACGGTGTGGATAAAAAGATAACTGTAAGAAAGTCAAAGAATAAAGTCATAGGGACTTCACTCAGCAGAATATTTCATGTTTCATTTGTGTCCGCAATACTTGTGATGGTCTGGGGATTTTGTATGCTTATAGGGGATATGTATTATAGAGGCTACTATAATAAAATATATCTCTTTGAGGGGCAAAACAGGGCCAATTCACTGGCAAATGAGACTTACTACAAATATGATAAGGACTTAAGCAATAAAAGGATTTATATTATAAAAAACGATTTTAAACTAAGTGATTTTGATGCACTTGAATTCTTCAGAGCCTATGAGCCTGATATAAGAGAGGATATAGTGACATTTATTGACAACTACAGAGATATAGGAGTGGTTAATGAAGACATGATAGTGCTGACTGAAGATAAAAAGAACAATGAATATGTCAATGTTACTGATTTTTTAAAGAATATAAAGGTTGAAAATATCTACGGACATTATGATGACGGTTGGACCGATGAAGAGGCTAAGTTTAATGTAATGTCCGGAGAGCACGGGCAGATTCATTTTGAAATAATGTATCCGGGAGAGCTTACCGGAAACGAAAGTATCGAGGTAGATGCAAACGGAGAGAAAGAAACCTTGGATTTGGTATCAAATATAACATACTATGAGATAGATACCACTCCGAATACTCTGATACCGATACAAATGAAGAGCAATTTCTATATGCCTGATGCCAAGGAGCAAAGAGGCGATAAGAAACTTAGCTTTATTTTAAATATAAAGATAGAATAGTAGGAGTATAATGAAGAAGTTTTTAGCATTTTTCCTACCGATAGTAGGTGCAATATATTTAAGTGCATATATAAGAAGTGCGGTGCTTGATGTGGTCTATACCGACTATATCAGAATTATAAATACTTATTTACGCAATCCGTTTTCACCTGAACCTTATTTTGGAAAAGATGCACTTACAAGATTGCCTATAACATTTTTTGAAAGGGCGATAAATGTAAAGTTTTTTAACTATTCCACAATGTTTGATATGAGCCTTGGAATAATATTCCTTTCGATGATGGGTATTGTTATAGGGCTGTTTATGGCAAAGAAGAATTTAAAAATAGGATATATCATTCTTGTGATGATGGTGGTGTTCTCACTTTCACAGTGGGAGATGCTCACAAACGGTACAGGATGGGTACATTTTTTTACATTCTTTTTGTTTGCGCTGCATTTTTATATACTGGATTCATATATTCAAAAAGAGAGCGGTTTTAAACTTGTGCTAAATATTTTACTGCCGGTATTTACAATAATAATGGCGGCAGGTTCGTATTCGCTTGCTTACGGTGCAACACTTATTTGTGCCTATATTTTCTATGCTTTTTTAAGAAAGAAAAAAAGAGGAGTACTTATGTGTATACCTGTAGTTATGGCATTGGCTTTATTTATGTATTCTTATATGAATGCGGACAATGTGAATGCAGGAGCGACAAGCGAGAGTATTGTGACGGTATTTGGAAGAGACCCGCTTTACTTTTTGTACTTCGGGTTAAATACATTTGCATCGGATGTGGTCAGTGTGGAACTTGTAAAATACTTGAGATAAATGTGATAGGAACAGGAATACTCGGTGCCGTGATTATATTATTTTATCTGGATGCACTGTATATGAACTTCAGATATAAGATATATGAGGATACGATATTTCCGCTTTTGCTGGTTGTATCGGGACTTTTCAGTCATACTATGGTAATACTTACAAGGTGGATTTTCTTGGATCCTATGTACGCAATGAGCTCAAGGTATTCACTTCAGTTCGGAGCCGGGCTTATAGGAGTTATATTGACATTTGCTTATATTAAGAGAAAGGTAAAAGGGCCCGGAAGAAAAAAGCCGGCGCCTATAAAGATTCCTATGATATCAAATATAGGCGTTTTTGTTTTTGTAATACTTGTGTTTGCAGGCAATTTACTTACTGCAGACAATGAGCTGAGAATGGCGAAATATCGTATGGAAAGCTTTGAAAAAAAGGTAAAGGTTGCAAAGAATTTTGAGTATGAGAGTGATGAGACATTAAAGACGGTTTTACAATATCACAGTCCTAAGAAAACAAGAGATGCGCTCAGATTGATAAAATATAAGAAATTGAACATTTTTAGTGAATAATACTGTTGATTTGTACACTGTAAAGAGTGTAAAATGATGTCGTTAAATTATTTTGATGGGAAGGCTTAGCAATGGATAACTCTTACGGAATGCTTGCCCTGCAAAAAGCAAACCTATATATTTTGCAGGAAATAGACAGAATATGTAAAAAGTATAAGATAAATTATACTCTGGACTCAGGTACGCTACTTGGTGCTATAAGGCATGGAGGTTTTATTCCTTGGGATGATGATGCCGATATTGCGATGACAAGGGCGAATTTTGAGGCGTTTAGAAGGATTGTAAAGAGAGAGTTGAGTGATAAGCTGGAGTTCATCATGCCGAATGAGTTCAAAAACGGTAAAGTATTTTATGATTTTACTCCGAGGATAATTTATAAGCCAAGTGCAAGGTATAAAAATAATGATAAAAAGGATCCTTATGAGGGTAAGTTAAATCATCTTTGGGTGGATATATTCATTTTGGATAAGCTGCCGAAATCAAAGTCATTGCAAAGATTTGTATTATTTAACCAAAAGCTGATATATCTGTTTTCAATGGGACACAGAAAAAAACTTGAGTTGAAAAAATATAAAGGATCTATGAAACTTGCGGTATTGTTCTTTTCGATTTTCGGTAAAATAATACCTATGAGGAGATTGTTTAAACTGCAGGACGGGCTTTCAAAGCTTTTCTATAAGTCAAGAAACAGCACTACATGGTATTACAGCAATTATCAGCCTGATTATATTGATATAAAGGTTAATAAGGATTGGTATGAAAAGTATTTGAATATAAAGTTTGAGGATGCCACACTTTCTATAATAGATGAGTATGACAGTGTTTTGCATCTGGTGTACGGTGACTATATGACGCCTCCTCCAAAGGCTGACAGAGTCCCGACTCACGGCAGTACGGAGATAGAGATTTATGAGTAAGAAGATTTCAATTATTGTATCTGTATATAATGAAGAGGAAGTTTTATTTGAATTTTATAGAGAGACAATAAAGGTTCTTCTTTTGATAGATAATCCATATGAAATCATTTTTGTAAATGACGGAAGTGTGGACGGTTCAAGAGGTATTTTATTTAAGATTGCAAAAGATGATGAAAATGTAAAGGTCGTACATTTTTCAAGAAATTTCGGACATGAAGCTGCGATGATTGCAGGTATTGACAATGCAAGCGGAGATTATCTTGTATGCATGGATGCGGATCTTCAGCATCCGCCTACCTTACTTCCCGAGATGTTAAGGAAGTTTGAATCGGGATATGACATAATAAATATGGTCAGAACCGTAAATAAGTCGGCAGGAATTATAAAGAATATAACTTCATCCATGTTTTATAAGGTTATAAACAGGTTAAGTGATATACATTTGGTCAGCAATGCCTCTGATTTTTTCGGAATATCAAAGAGAGTGGCTGATGTATTAAGAAGTAACTACAGAGAAAAGACCAGATTTTTGAGAGGCTATGTACAAAATGTAGGCTTTAACACTGTAAATATAGAGTATGAGGCAAGAAAGAGATATGCGGGAGAGAGCAAGTATTCTATAAAGAAGCTTTTCAGATTCTCTATGAATACTATAATGACATTTTCAAATCTGCCTCTGAAGCTCGGTATATATGCAGGCAGTATGGCGGCATTTTTGGCAATAATAATGATGATATATACTATAGTATCGTTTATAAGGGTAGGAACACCAAGCGGCTATGCCACCACGATATGTCTTATATGCTTTATGTTTTCTGTACTTTTCTTTATAGTCGGTATCATAGGAGAGTATCTGGGACTTATTCTTTCCGAGATAAAGGACAGACCTATATATATAGTTGAAGAGAAGATAAATTTTGAAGATAAATAATAAAAGAGCTGTGAAAACGGCTCTTTTTTTGCTATAATATTACATATAAGGTTTCTGAATTTCTAATAATCTATGGAGTAAGTATGAATATTTCACAAGCGATTTCAAAAAGAGTAATGTTATTATGTTACGAAAAAGATATGACGGTGTATGAGCTTTCAAAAAAGTCCGGAGTTCCCAAAACCACTATAAAAGATATTATCTCAGGTCGAAGTAAAAATCCCGGTGTAATAAGTATAGAAAAACTCGCCACAGGATTTTCAATGTCCGTAGGCGAGTTTTGGAATCATGAGCTTTTTACTCATTTAGATACATATTTGCATCCTTAAAAAACGATATAATCAGTAAAATCATTATAATACCTATAGGAAAAGCGGCAATGATGGATACTGTCTGTAGGTTTGACATGGAATTGTCTGAAAAGATAAGGCCTATAGGCAGTAAAATCAAAAGTATTGACCAGTACAGCTTTATCTGCTTTGAAGGTTCCTTGTCCTCAAGGTCCTTATATGAGTATGATGCGGCTACAAGTGTGATGGAGTCAAAGGTTGTAGCATAAAATGTAATCATTGTCAGTATCAAAAGTATCATGGCTATATAAGGAAGCGGCAAACTTGATATTATCTCACCTATAGTGGTGTAGAGATTATTGCTGTCTGTGTATAGCTTAAGCAAATCCACCTGACCGAATACATTCAGTGCAATACCGTAATTGCCGAGGACGATAAAGGATATAAATGTACCTGAAAGACCGAATATATATCCTCCTAGTATAACTTCTCTTATTGTCCTGCCCCTTGAGATACTGCCTATAAAGAAAGGAGTGGCAACACACCATACCATCCAGTATGCCCAGTAAAATACCGTCCAGTCCTCTGCAAAGCTTGATTTGCCTGTAGGGTCTATATAGGTGGCAAGAGATAGAAAGTTGTTTGCCAAATTTCCAAGTGATTTAAAGCCCAGTTCAAGTATGAACTTGCCATGTCCTCCGCCGAAGAATACATACAATAAAAGAGCGAAAAACAGATATGTACAGCATGATGCAAGCTTTGACACTCCGTCAATACCCAAATAAGCACAGACTGAATATATGATGCAGACTACAAGTAAAATAGCTATGGTAAGTATATTATTGTTGCCGATGCCCAAAAGTTTTGCTACAGTCTGAGAAAGTAAAGGTGTTGCAAGTGAAAAGGTGGTGGCTGTACCTGCAATAAGTGCAAATACTGCAGTCAGATCTACAATTTTGCCTATTACTCCGTCCACATGCGAGCCGAGCAGCACTCTAAGACCTTCAGAGTATTTTGCCTTTGTCCTCTTTCTTACATGGAGCATAAAGCCGAAGCATGATGCAAGTACAACATAGAATGCCCAAGGTATAGGTCCCCAGTGAAAAAGCGGATAGGTGGCGGACCAAAGTGTGGTATCACCGAGGGATTGTATTCTGTCCTGATTGGCATAAAGCATCCATTCACATAGTGAGTAAAATAATATATCTGCGGCAAGTCCTGCGGTAAACATCATAGTTCCCCATGCAAAGTCGGAATGTTCCTTTTTGCCGCTGCCAAGCTTTATATTGCCGTATTTTGAAAATGCCATATACAGTGACAGTAAAAAGATAAAAAGTCCGAATATAAGATAAAAAATTCCAAGGCTGTTATTTAAAAGGCCTCTGATATTACCGAGAATATCTGTTGCCTGTGCAGGAAATACAAAAAACAGCAGCACCAAAGCCAGTACAAGCAAAAAAGGTACTATAGTAACAAAATAATCAATGCCTGATTTTTTTCATCATGCCCTCCTTATGTTCAAAATAAGATAAAAAAATATTGATATTGAACATAATAACACTTTTTAAACTTATTTTACAAGATATAAAAAAATCTTAAAAAAATTATGGAATAATCAAAAAAACACTACAAAAAAATAAAAACCCTTTGGTATAATAGTGAAGTTAGTAAATGTCTAATGGAAGGTATTTATATTATGATAAAAATTAAAAAGCATATTGTAGGGGTACTCTCTATAGTATTTGCCTTATCTGCGGGAGCCTGTGCGAATTCGGATATAGTTGTCAACAAAAGCGTGGATTCGGACAAACCTGTATTTGAGACACAAAAAAATATAGTATTGGACTGGTCTCAGATAAGAAGTGATGCGGAAGAACAGTTCAACGATAAGACTTTGTATCCTATGAGTGACTATATTGATATGGCATTTAAGGAAAATGAGAATAAAGTGTTGCTTATATGGTCACTGTCAGATGATATAAGTGATGATGAGGCGCTTGCATACGGCAATGAATATATCAGAGCAATCAATGACTACGCGGCTACTCAGGATTTCTCAATAAAGAAGTCAAGTGAAACTTCCTACGGAGGACTTTTTGATAAGTATGACCTTGAAATCCAGCTTTTCAGAGCGGATGATATAATGGAAGATTCAAAATATATTGTGAATCAGGTTATAAAGGCAGGGACTGATACTAACTTACAACTACAAAACAATAAAAAGGGGGATAAATGAAACTTCTAAAGAAAATTTTGTTAACTTCACTTTGTTCGGCAATGATCGTAAATACCGGTATGACATCTTTTGCAGGTGTTATAGGTAAAAGCTCAAACAACTATCCTAAGGTAGTGATGGGCGAGACTGCAACCAAGGCTAATGACGGAACTTATTTAAACGGCGCCGAGATTCATATATTAAACTCGGCAACAAAAAGCCAGATGATGAGCTATGTAATAAAGACCAAGAATGGCAAGTTGATAGTGGTAGACGGAGGACTTCCACAGGATGAGCCTCATCTTGTAGAGACTATAAAGAGCTATGGCGGTGAGGTAAGCGCATGGATTTTATCACATCCTCACAGTGACCACGGCGGTGCTTTTACAAAGCTTGCAGAAAACGGCTTTGAAGGTATCAAAATAGACAATTTCTACTACAATATAAGAGAGCAGGCTTGGTATGACAAGTACGAAAAGTATAGAGCCGATATGGTAAATACTATAAGAAACTCAATAGCAAAGCTTCCGGCAGGTGTATCACATATTACAAGCAAGGGTGAGGTTTACTATGTAGACGGTGTAGCCATACATGTACTCAATGATCCTTATTGGATTGAGTCAAACTCTATCAACAATTCATCCGTAGTTTTCAGATTAGACTTTGACAACGGTACCAGAGTATTATTCTTAGGAGATATGGGACCTGCAGCAGGTGAGAGACTTAAGGCGGATGTACCTGCTTCAGAGTTAAAGGCTGATATCGTACAGATGGCTCACCACGGTCAGTACGGTGTAAACAAGGATGTATATGAGATAATAGCTCCGAAGGTGGCTATGTGGAACGCTCCTGAGTGGCTTTGGGACAATGACGGCGGTTCAGGCTACAATACAGGCAACTATAAAACACTTGAGGTAAGATCTTGGATGGATGAAATCGGTGCAAAGACCAATTATGTTATCAAAGACGGCGACCAGACAGTGAAATAATTTTAAATTAACCCGATATCAAAATTGATGATTCAATTGAGGTATCGGGTTTTTGATAAGGAGATGTTTATGGTAAAGAAAATAGGAATAGTCAGTTTATCAAGCGGTATTTTAGGAGAAAGCTTTATAAGTCATGAACTTAAAATAGGTGTGGAAAGACTAAATAAATACGGTATAGAGGTTAAATTTTTACCTAATGCACTTAAGGGTGTGGACTTTATAAAGGAACATCCCGAAAGTAGAGCTAAAGATTTGATAGAAGCGTTTAAGGATGACTCTATTGATATGATTTTATGTGCAATAGGAGGAGTGGATACATATAAGATTTTGCCATATCTGTTTGAAAACAATGAGCTGGAAAGGCACGTTAAACAAAAAATATTCTTAGGCTTTTCAGATACCACCAAAAATCATTTTATGCTGAATAAAGTGGGAATCAAAACATTCTACGGTCAGGCATTTTTACCTGATATATGTGAACTCTCAAATGAAATGCTACCATATACAAAAAAATACTTTGAAGAGCTTATAACAACAGGAAAAATTAAAGAAATACGCCCAAGTGAGTTTTGGTATAAGGAAAGAGAAGACTTTAGTGAGAATTCTATCGGAGTTGATATGGAAAAATATAAAAATAACGGATTTGAATTACTTAGCGGTAAGCCGGTTTTCACAGGTAAGATTTTGGGCGGCTGTATTGATTCAATCTATGATATATTTGATAATTCAAGATTTGAGGATACGGTATCTCTTTGTAAAAAATACGATCTATTCCCAAGTCTTAAGGAGTGGAAGAATAAAATTTTATTATTGGAGACAAGTGAGAATAAACCGGAACCGAAACTCTATAGAAAAATGATCGGAGCTTTAAAGGAGTATGGAATATTTGATGTGCTATCAGGTGTTTTAGTCGGAAAGCCTCAAGATGGGGTATATTATGAGGAGTATAAGAAAATTTTACTTGAGGAAATCGGAGATAAAGACTTATCTGTTGTCTATAATATAAATGTGGGACATGCAACACCGAGGTGCATTATTCCTTTTGGAGTTGAAGCCAAGGTAAATGTAGATAAGCAGGTGATTACTTTTGATAATTAAATCGGATGATTGTTGCCGAAGTGACTTAAGGAGGTTATATGTTTTTAAAATATAATAAAAATGAGAAGTTGGAATTCAATTATAAGAGGGCATGTGGCTTATGGTTAATTTTGGTAGCAACAGTTATTTTTAGTGGCTACTTTTTGCAGGTGGAAAACAAATTATAAATATGCAGATATTTTTGTATTGGATATATTGTCAGCTTTTTTTCTGTTAATATGAATAAAAAAAGTATTAAATAAATTGTCTGATGGAAGTTCCTCTGAATTTCAAAGAAAAGTGTCGTTATATGCAATCATTTTATTGCTTGTTTTAATGTCACTACTTGGGGGACCGTTCTTTGCCGATGAGAATTGGAGATTGATTTGGTTGGGAGCATTGATGGCGACTGCAATACACTTCTTTATGTATTATTTTGTACATGGAAATTCAATGATCTATTTAGGGATTATTTGTACTGTGAATGTTGCAGTAGGGTATATTTTTCAGGGCATTCCTGTAACTGCGATTGCATATATTGATGCGGCAATTAAACTAGTATTTGGAATTTACCTGTTGGTTTTCTCAAAGCCGTCAAAACAGAAATGAATTTTAGTGTATAGAGGTAAGTAAGTTGAGATATATACTTTTATTGCGTGGTATAAATGTTGGTGGAAAGAATAAAGTCTCTATGAGTGGCTTGAAAGTTTTGTTAAGTGAATTGGGATTTGAGGATGTTGCTTCCTATATCAACAGTGGGAATTTGTTCTTTAGCAGTGTGGAAAGCTATGAAAGTTGTATCTCTAAGATAAAACATTTATTGAAATGAACTTTGACTTTTTCAATCCCTTTTTACTTTAATAAATAAAGATGATTATTTAAAAGAAAAGGAAAAATCTTCCCAAATGGTGGTATCAAGAAATGGCAAGAAGAGATGTTTTATTCTTTTCCTATGATTTGGATAGAAGTAAAATCTTAGACTTTATAGATAAATCCACATTTCATAATGAGATAGTGTATATTGGGAAAAAAATGCTGTATTTTTGGGGAAAGTATGATGAATCTGAATACATGAAAACTATACTACAAAAAAAGCTTATAAAACAGGATTTTTTTACAAGCAGATAACAATACGGAATGGAAATACATTTGAAAAAGATAGTGGAGATCCTTGAAAAATAAAGGCCAGGTTATATGAATAGCTAAGGCCTAATTTTTTTCCTGTATTTATTTATATCATTTAGATAATACAAAATAAATCTTAAGAAAAATAATTTGTTGATTAATTGAAAAGTTAAATGTAATATTTTTTTACATATGAAGTAGAGTATTTTGTTAATATAAATATTTAAAGTGATAAATATAATATTAAAAAAATTCTGTGTATATTTATTACACTGATAAATATTATAATGGAGGGCAAACAATGAAAAAAGAATAGGATGTATTGCTTTTAGTGTTAGGAATTGCTACAATATTTAGCGGTTGTGGTGGTAGTTCTAATAAGACAGATGTGGAAACAAATAAAACTGAAACATATTCATCTGTGGGAAGCATCTAAGAAAAAAAGCAGCAAAAAATAAAAAGGATTTATTATGTCCTACGAGACTCGGTTCTCTTGGTTGGTTTGATTCTTTACCTGAAGGTGAACATGTATGTTTTGCTGGTGTGATAGGTGCATTAAGCAATTATCAAAGAGGAAGTGTTACAAATAATAGAGAAAATGTTGCAGGTGAAACACCTGTAGTAAATCCGTTCAATGCTTTACTTATAAGAGAAAGTTTTACTGAAGAAAAGGCAAAAGATTATGATTTGAAATTTGCTGATAAACTTGAAGAAGTACGGATATTCTTAGGATACAAAAAGTTTTGGGGCATTGGATTAAAGGATTATGCGGGATTAGGTTCGGTGATGATGATAAAATTGATATAATTGTTGACAAATCTGATAAAGTGAATATAAATGGATTTGATTTTTATAAGAGAAGAGGGGCATATAAATTTTTTTGAAAGCAGATGATAATGATCAGGATGTAAATAATGCCGCTTATTATGTTGGATATTATTACACGACAAAAAGGAGTGGATCCTGCTCTTCTTCAAGAGAATTCTGAGGAAATGATGGGAATGGCTGTATTTGTAACTTTTTAGAGAAGGTGTAATTGCATTTTTACACAGGAGAGGAAAACGATCGTGGTAAAGATATTACAGATGAACAGATAAAAAGCACTTCATAGTGGATCTGATTTGATTATGAGTACTCTGAGAAAAGAGAAGGAAAGGCATCATATTCTATTTACTAATTTTTATAACATTGTAAATATAAAAGTGTTTGACTATCAAATTATAAAAAGCTATTTTAATGTAGTGGTGAATGGCCCCGTAATTAGGGGTTATTTGCTTTTTTTAAATAGAAATAATTAATGAAATATATTTGTTAGAATCACTTGGAAGAAAACAATATAAGGGACTTGTTTATGTATGAAAAAAATAAGGGCAGACAGTAATATTAAGATTATTGGGTTTAAAAATATGAAAATATAGGATTTACAATCCATGGAGTCATAAAAAAATATTGTAATTGGATTGCTGCTTTCTACTATGTCATTTATAGTTTCATATAGTATAGAGTTTATTATACTTAATATGATGGGAGAAAAAGTAAGTTTTGGAATATTTACTACCGGATTTTCTATGACAGGTGAATCTACAGTTTATACCGTGTGTGATTTATTCTAATGTGTATTTTTTTAACATTATAAATGTAACAATGGGAAGAAGGAACATTCCGTGGATTGTTTTTATAATATAGTAAACATTGATCACCAACAAAAAAATTTTTCTTTGATATTTCAAGCATTTTTTTATTTGGGGCATGGCATATTATTACTCAGCTATATAATCTTATTGATAAAGATATAAATTTTTATTTCATTTGCTCTTTTTAGTATTGTGTATATAATACTGGCAGTTATGATGTGAATAAAATGGGGTTTACTTTATCAAATACCAGGAAGCTTGTATGCAGGTATGGCAGATCATTTCTTTAATAATTGTTATGAAAATACCGGATTTGAGTTACTTGGCGGTAAACCGGTTTTCACAGGGAAGATTTTGGGTGGCTGTATTCATTCAATCTATGATATATTTGATAATTCAAGATTTGAGGATATGGTACCTCTTTGTAAAAAATATGATTTATTCCCAAGTCTTAAGGAGTGGAAGAATAAAATTTTATTATTGGAGACAAGTGAGGATAAACCGGAACCTAAACTATATAGAAAAATGATCGGAGCTTTAAAGGATTATGGAATATTTGATGTGCTATCAGGTGTTTTAGTCGGAAAGCCTCAAGATGAGGTATATTATGATGAGTATAAGAAAAATTCTACTTGAGGAAATCGGAGATAAAGACTTATCCATTGTTTATAATATAAATGTGGGACATGCAACACCGAGGTGCATTATTCCTTTCGGAGTTGAAGCCAAGGTAAATGTAGGTAAGCAGGTGATTATTTTTTTGATAACTAAATCGGATGATTGTTGCCGAAGTGACTTAAGGAGGTTATATGTTTTTTTAAAATATAATAAAAAAATGAGAAGTTGGAATTCAATTATAAGAGGGCATGTGGCTTTATGGTTAATTTTGGTAGCAACAGTTATTTCAGTGGCTACTTTTTGCAGGTGGAAAACAAATCATAAATATGCAGGTATTTTTGCATAGGATATATTATCAGCTTTTTTTACAGTTAATATGAATAAAAGAGTATTAAATAAGCTGTCTGACGGAAGCTCCTCTGAATTTCAAAAGAAAAAGTATCATTATATGCAATTATTTTTATTGCTTGTTTTAATGTCACTACTTGGTGGACCGTTCTTTGCCGATGAGAATTTGAGATTGATTTGGTTGGGAGCATTGATGGCGACTGCAATACACTTCTTTATGTATTATTTTGTACATGGAAAATCAATGATTTATTTAGGTGCTGTTTGTACTTTGAATATTTTGGCAGGATATATTTTTCTCCGGCATTCCTGTAACTGTGATTGCATATATTGATGCGGCAATTAAGCTAATATTCGGAATTTACCTGTTGTTTTTTTCAAAGCCGACGAAACAGAAATGAAATTTAATTTATAGATGGAGATAAAATGGACAATATAATTATAAAAGAAGCATCTCCTGAGGATGCTTTGGCGAGAATAGAATATTCAAAGAAGATAGGGGCAGAGACGGATAATCTTTCATTTGGAGCGGAGGGCTTTCCGATTTCCGTTGAAGGAGAGGAGGAATATATTGAATCTCTTTTGAAAGATGAAAGATCCTGCTCATTTTTTGCATGGAGAGATGGTGAAATCATTGGAGATGTAAGCTTAAGCGGAATGCCAAGACGGATGAATCACAGAGCGGAACTTGGACTTACAGTTTTGAAATAATGCTACCGCAATACCACTGGCTTTAGACGGTGGGTTAAGGTAGCAAAAAATAGATATTTGTGATACAATAACTAGCGTTATGGGAGTATAGAAATCAAAGAATAGACACAAATATTTATTACAGTATCATATTATTTTTGTATGTAAGTACAGAAAAAAAGCTTTTTAGTATTAAAAAGAAATGTATGCGATATTTCTGAAGAAATGTTAAAAGCAATATATAGAAAATTAAGGGTAGAAAGGTGGGTGAGCTTAATGTTAAAGGTATATAGATATCGGATTTATCCAAACAAAGAGCAAGAAATACAGTTAGCAAAGACATTTGGCTGTTGCCGTTTTGTGTATAATCAAACCCTTGCGTACAGAAAAAGATGCTTATGAAAAAAAGAAAAAAAGTCTATCAGCAAAAACAGGTTGTAATAATTATTGTAATAGAGAGCTGAAAAAAAGTTTATGAATGGCTAAAAGAAGTAGATAAATTTGCTTTAACAAATGCAATTTATAATATGGACAGTGCTTATCAAAAAGTTTTTTTCAAAGAACATACAGGTTATCCGAAGTTTAAGAGTAAGCACGATAATCATAAATCATATACAACCAATTTTACAAATGGGAATATAACTGTAGATTTTTGATAGAGGAAGAATAAAGCTGCCAAAATTAAAAAAAGGGTAAAAAAATAAAATTACATAGAAAAATTTTTCAGGTCGGATAAAAGGCAGCAACTATATCTAAGGTACCAAGCGGCAAGTACTATGTGTCTGTTCTTGTAGAAACTGAACATAGTCCGCTTGTAAAGACAAACGGACAAATAGGATTGGATTTAGGAATAAAAGATTTATGTATCACATCAGATGGGAAGAAATATGAAAAATCCGAAGACAATTAAAAAAATATGAGAAAAAGCTTGTAAAATTACAAAGACAATTAGCAAATAAAAACAAAAGGGGAGTAGGAACTATCAGAAAAAAAGGAAACAAACAGCACTATGCTATGAGAAAATAGTTAATGCAAGAAAAGATTATCTGCATAAGATTTCAAGTGAAATTATAAACGAAAACCAAGTGATAGTTTCGGAAAAACTTACAGATAAAAAAAATATGGTAAAAAAATCATAATTTAGCAAAATCTATCAGTGATGCATCATGGTATGAGCTGACAAGACAACTGGAATATAAGTCAAAAATGGAACGGCAGAACTTATATTAAGATAGATACATTTTATGCAAGCAGTCAGCTATGTTGTAGTTGTGGATATAAAAATACAAATGTAAAAGATCTAAAAGTAAGAGATTGGATATGTCCTTTCTGCAATACAAAACATGATAGAGATATCAATGCGGCAAAAAACATATTGTCAGAAGGATTAAGAAAAGTAGTATAATAAAAATGATAGGGCAGGGACTGCCCGAATTAACGCCTGCGGAGATAGTAGGTTGCGAGGTCAGCGAAGCAGGAAGCCCATAGGCTTTAGACTATGGGTAGTTCACATCGGAATGGAATAAAGGGATTGGAAGTAGACTGCTTAAAATGGTGATAGAGTATGCCAAGTCACATAGTATAAAGATAATAAATCTTGAAGTCAGAAGCGATAATTTTAGAGCAATCCATGTCTATTAAAAAAATATGGATTTAGAAAAATCGGTACCTCTCCGGCATATTTTAAAATCGGAGATTCATATATAGATTTTGATATAATGTATTTGGATTTGAGATAGAAAAAAATGCAGAGTTAGAAGGATAGTATAGATAGATGAACAATAAAGATTTGAACTGCTTTAAAGAAAGACTGGATTCAATAGATTGGAATGGGAACTTTGAAAAGGCTGATAAAGAAAATTATGAAGTTTTGGACAGCTTATGTGAATGCATAGAATCTGAATTTAGAGAAAATAAAAGCCAAGAAATGATATCAAAAGCCCTATTACTCCTTGCAGGGAATGTCGGATGTGCAGAGGATTTTGAAAGATACGAAGAAAATTTTGTGAGTAGACTTGAAAAAGAAGGTAAACTTACAAAAGAGTTGGCAGAGTTATTTTACAATAATACGAACAGAAGACAGGGATAGTGATATATAATTTATGAAGAAGGGATTGAGGATGAAGATAGTAGTCAGTGCCTGTTTACTTGGAGAAAATTGTAAATATAATGGTGGGAATTTATTTGAGAAGATAGTTAAGATTATGGAGAAGGGAAGATAAATGGATAATATAATTATAAAAGAGGCCTCTCCTGAGGATGCTTTAGCAAGAATAGAATATTCAAAGAAGATAGGATCGGAAACAGATAATTTATCATTTGGAGCGGAGGGCTTTCCTATTTCTGTTGAAGGAGAGGCGGAATATATTGGATCTCTTTTGAAAGATGAAAAATCATGTTCATTTTTTGCATGGAGAGATGGCGAAATTATCGGAGATGTAAGCCTAAGCGGATTGCCAAGGCGAATGAATCACAGAGCGGAACTTGGTATTACAGTTTTAAAATCGGAATGGAATAAAGGACTTGGAAGCAGATTGCTTAAAATGGCGATAGAGTATGCCAAGTCACATGGTATTGAGATAATCAATCTTGAAGTCAGAAGCGATAATTTTAGAGCAATCCATGTTTATGAAAAGTTCGGATTCAGAAAAATCGGTACATCTCCTGCATATTTTAAAATAGGAGGCTCATATATAGATTTTGATATAATGTATCTGGATTTAAGAAAAGAATTAGAAGTCGTGCAGGTGGTTAATAAATGAGAACGAAAAATGTTGTGGTTGAAAAATGGAATCCGAAATGGAAAGATGAATTTGAAAGAATAGTAGATTCATTGGGGGAAGATGTTATTTACAATTCCGTTAAAATTGAACATGTTGGAAGCACATCTGTCGAAGGCCTGTATGCAAAAACCAATTATTGACCTTGATATTGTTATTGAAAATGACAAATTTGAAATTATAAAGAGATTGCTTAATGATAAAGGATATGAACACGAGGGAGATTTGGGTATTGAAGGTAGAGAAGCTTTTTTTCATACTCCGGAAAAAGAAGAATTGATGACACATCATTTATATGTATGTCCGAAAGATTCCAAGGAACTTTTTAAACATATTACATTCAGAGATTTTTTTGAAAAAAATAATTCTGCTTTAGCATCTGAGTACTCAAAAAGTGAAAGAGCGGGCCGCAGTACTTTATCCCGATGATATAGATAAGTATATGGAATTCAAATCAGAAATTATTGAAAAGATTTATAAAAAGTGTGGGTTATTAAAATGAAAATAGCGGTAAGTGCCTGTTTACTTGGAGAAAATTGTAAATATAACGGCGGAAATAACTACAGCAAAAAGGTAAGAGCTTATACCAAAGGACATGAGATAATACCTGTTTGTCCGGAAGTCCTTGGCGGACTGCCTATTCCAAGAGAACCTGCGGAAATAGTAAACGGTATAGTCAGTCTTGGGGACGGCACATCTGTTGATAAAGAATTCCGTGAAGGAGCAAGAAGAGCACTTGAGACAGTAAAAGAACAAAATGCCGATATTGTTATATTACAGTCAAGAAGCCCGTCATGTGGAGTCAATGCAATATATGACGGTTCATTTTCAGGGGAAATTATAATAGGACAGGGTGTATTCGCCGATTTATTAAGGAAAAACGGAATAAAGGCGATAGATGTCGAGGATTTATAGATAGATAGGGTGCTGCCGGTTTTCTTAATCAAAATATAGAGGTAAACAAATGAATGATTTTGATATATTATTTGATGAGATAAAACAACTTTTCTAAAGCTGTTACAGAATCGAATTATTCTGATTACAGTAAGCAGGCGTATGATATGTTAATCGCTATACATGATTTGGGAATTTCAAAAGATTCTGTATATAATATGTTTTTTTGAATATTATAAAAGCTTAGAGGAAGGATTATCAAAAGAGTGGTTTGCGGATATGCTTGATTATATATGTGGATGGTGCAATCCTGAAAAAAATATTTGGAAAGATGAGTAATTTATAGGGCGGCTTTTTAGCCGTCTTTTTTTGATTGACAAAAGAATTTCAAATATTATATACTTAAAAAAATGTAAACGCTTACATTATTGGAGGACGAAAAAAATAAAGTCTGAAGATATGAAGCAAATATATCGATGTATAAAGCTAAGATGTGGAAGTGGAAATATAACATTGAAGTAGGTAAGATTATTTCAATGATAACAGATTACTGATGGCAATGGCTGCAGTAGTTAATAAAAAATATTAGGAGTATAATATGAAGGCTAAAGAGAGAATCATCCAATTTGGTGAAGGCGGTTTTTTGAGAGGATTTGTAGACTATTTCTTCCAGAAATTAAATGATAAGGGCTTATTTGAAGGCTCTGTAGTTGTCGTTCAGCCTATAAAAACGGGTATGTGTGATATGCTTGAAGCACAAAACTGTGAATACAATCTTTTCTTAAGAGGAGTTGATAACGGTAAGGTGGTAGATGAACATACTCATATAGATGTTATCAGCAGATGTATCAATCCATATGAGGACTATGAAGGATATTTGAGTCTGGCAAAGAATCCTGATTTCAGATTTATTGTGTCAAATACTACAGAAGCAGGAATTGTGTATGAAGATGATAATAAACTCTCCGATTCACCTGCAAACAGCTTTCCAGCAAAACTAACAGCACTTCTTTATGAGAGATTTAAAGCAGGATTGCCGGGATTTATTATACTTTCATGCGAACTTATAGATCACAATGGTGAAGAGCTTTTAAAATGTTGTAAGCAGTATGCTTGTAAATGGGAGCTTGGAGCGAATTTTGCCTCATGGCTTGAAAAAGAAAACAGCTTCTGCTCTACATTGGTTGACAGAATTGTTACAGGATTTCCAAGAGATGAACATAAAGTTCTTGAGGAGAGAATCGGTCAAAAGGACAATATGATGGATACAGCCGAGATTTTCCACCTTTGGGTAATACAGGGAAATCACGAGGATGAGCTTCCTCTGCAAAAGGCAGGATTTAATGTAGTTTGGACCGACAATGTGGATCCGTATAAGAAGAGAAAGGTTCGTATACTTAACGGAGCACATACTTCAATGGTTTTAGCAGCAAGACTATATGGACTTGAGACTGTAGGCGAGTGCATGAAGGATGACAAGGTATCATCACTTCTTAGAAAATCTGTGTTTGAGGAAATAATACCTACAATAGGAGATACCGAGGATAACAGAAAGTTCGGAGAGGCTGTATTTGAGAGATTTTCAAATCCTTTTATCAAGCATCAGCTTTTATCAATTGCACTTAATTCAGTGGCAAAGTTCAGAGCCAGGGTACTTCCTACGATATTGGAGTATAAGGCCGAAAACGGAAAATATCCTGAGATACTGAGTTTTTCATTAGCCGCACTTATCGCATTTTATAAGACAGATGAGGCAAATGACGGTGAAGAGATTGTAAAGTTTATGAAGAGCGCTTCGGTAGCGGATATCTTAAAGAGAGAAGATTACTGGGGTGAGGACCTTAGCGATATGTATGATATTGTAAACAGATGGTTTGAAAAGATAGAAAAAGACGGTGTAGCGGCTTGCTATGATGAACTCTTAAAATAAGGTGTTTAAAGGTGGAGGAAACTTCGCCTTTTTTATTTTGTTCTAAAGACTGTAGTGTTGGCTGCACATTCTTATTTCCGAAAAAGATATCAATTGAAAAAAATATAAAGAGTGATATAATTCAGTCAAGATTATAGACTGTGAAAATTAATTAGAATTAGGAAGGAGTTAATGACGGTTATTTTGTATTATCACATACAACTACAGCTATTGGACGTGAGATACAGTTTAATCAAGAGTCGGAAGAAATAAATGAAGAAAACGCCTATGCAAAAAAAGTCGATTGAGCGGATTATCGCATTTGCTATATGCAGTATAGAATTTATTATAATAATTCTTATATTGTGTATTAATGGATATAATTCTATAAAAAAAGCCAATAGGTAGTACATATAGTGCAGATAAAAATTTTTGATGTAGTGAATTCAGATGCTATTTCTTTTTTTGGAACTGATTTATATGGAGATGGGACATATATGGACACAAAGACCCGTGAATATAGAAACTATACAATAGATCCCGTGAGAGTTTTTTTGTACGATTACATTGGACAACGGCTCATATGCCATATATGATTATAAGAATACAGTTTGTGTTATTACACCCGGAGTAGGGATAAAAATATTATACAAGAGTGGGAAATTCAAGTGGAGCATTTGTTCTGCAAAAAAACATGATTATGAGTAATCAATATTATTTTTCACAGTCTATTAATTTAATTGTTTTATGGAGGTTAAGATGAATAATAAAGCTGCCTCCTTCAAATGATGTTTTGATAAATGCTCTTTCAAAAAAATGGGGAGCCTAATCAAAATGTTGTAAATAATACCAATCTATTCTTTGTATATAATGCAGTACCTGTCAGCAAAATTAAATCCGAAGATGAACTTAGAGAGCTTGTTTTTGAATCAAATACAGATACTATTGATATGAAGGATTCCAACTGGGTTGTGACAGAACATAAGCCATCAAATGAATATTTTTGAGAGAGTACTTTCGTATGATAAAAACGGTAATCTTTTTGAAACGGAAAAATTTAATTTATGAGGACAAAAAAATTACACAACAATAGCTTTGATGAAATTAAAAAAATTTATAGCTTTATATAATTCAGATAAAATCAGTGTGGGAAATTCAACCATATTATTAACCGGGGATTAATCGCTGTTTTATCGGTAGGATTTATTTTATAAAAAAATACAGTATAAGATTTATTTTATAAACAAGTAGATTTTTTTAAGTGTATTTTGATGTATTTATATGATAAACTGGCATCAGTACAGATGAAAGGAGAAACAGCAAAATGAGAGTTGTTGTTGCCATTGATTCATTTAAAGGAAGTATGTCTTCTTTGGAGGCAGGTGAGGCTATATCAAATGGAATAAGAAAGCACATAAGGATGCGGAAGTTGAAATAAGACCGCTTGCAGACGGTGGTGAGGGCACAGTGGAAGCCCTGTCTATAGGAATGGGCGGAAGACTTGTAAATGTTGATGTAACAGGGCCTGTAGGGAGAAAAGTAAGTGCTGTTTACGGAATAGTTGATTCAAGTAAAACCGCTATAATAGAAATGTCACAGGCTGCAGGCATTACCTTGGTAAGCGGTGATGAAAAGAATCCTTTATATACTACTACATTCGGAGTAGGAGAACTTATAAAGGATGCTATAAATAAAGGCTGCAGACATTTTGTAGTTGGAATAGGTGGTTCCGCTACAAATGACTGTGGAATAGGAATGCTTCAGGCACTGGGGTATGAGTTCCTTGATAAAGAAGGTAATCAGGTAGGATTTGGAGCAAGCGGTGTCAGAGATATTGTAAGCATAAGAGATGAGAATGTAATAAAAGAGCTTTCGGAATGTTATTTCAGAGTGGCATGTGATGTAAACAATCCTCTCTGTGGTGAACTTGGTTGCAGTGCTGTATTCGGGCCGCAAAAAGGTGCTACAAAGGAAATGGTACAAGATATGGATGCGTGGCTTTACAGCTTTTCAAATCTTGTAAAACAAAAGTATAAAGATGCCGACTCCACATATCCGGGATGCGGTGCTGCAGGAGGGCTTGGCTATGCATTCCACAACTTTACAAATTCAAAGATGGAATCAGGAATACAGATTGTGCTTGATGAAACAAGACTTGAAGATTATGTAAAGGATGCTGACATTGTGGTTACCGGTGAGGGGAGACTTGACAGTCAGACTGTAATGGGTAAGGCACCTGTTGGTGTAGCAAATATTGCAAAGAAGTATGCTAAAAAAGTCATAGCATTCTCAGGAAGTGTAACAGAGGACGCCGGAGTTTGCAATGAGCATGGAATAGATGCGTTTTTTCCTATTCTAAGAAGAATAGTTACATTGGAAGAAGCGATGAAAACAGATACTGCGAAGAAAAATCTGACTGATACGGCAGAACAGGTATTTAGACTGCTATAAAAAAAGCAGCTTAGTGAGATAATCATTAAGCTGCTTTTTTCTTTAGAGTTTTAAATCTCCATCCTTTACAAGTCCCGCTTTTCTTACAAACATATGAATAACAGGTGTGATAACTGCAGGTAGGATAAAGGATATCATAATAAGTCCAATCCAATCAAATGAAGTTATAGCGGATTTGGCACCGCTTGTTACATCATTTACCCAACCTGTATACACTCCGATTTGACCTACAAGACCGCAGGTACCCATACCGGATGATACTGCGGCACCGTTCATTTGTAACTTGAATATGCAGGTTGCTATAGGTCCTGTAATCATGGATGTGATACATGGCGCTATCCAGACTCTCGGATTCTTTACAATATTGCCCATCTGAAGCATGGATGTACCGATACCTTGTGAGATAAGTCCGCCCCATTTGTTTTCAGGGAATGAGATAATTGCAAAGCCGACCATCTGCGCGCAGCAGCCTGCCAGTGCGGCACCGCCTGCAAGTCCTGTAAGTCCAAGAGCCGCACAAATGGCAGCCGATGAAATGGGAAGTGTAAGTGCCACACCTACAAGAAGTGAGACAAGAATTCCCATAAGGAAAGGTTGAAGGCTTGTAGCCCACATGATGACTGTACCAAGCTTCATAGCGGCCTTTCCGAGAGTCGGTGCAAGCAGTGCTGATAAAAGTATTCCGACCGAGATAGTGACAAGCGGAGTGACCAGTATATCTATTTTGGTTTCTTTTGACACCATCTTACCTGCTTCAGAAGCTATTATTGCTACAAATAGTACTGCCAATGGTCCTCCTGCACCTCCAAGCGCATTGGATGCAAAACCCACAGTAATCAGTGAAAACAGTACAAGCGGTGGAGTGGCAAGTGCATAGCCTATTGCCACAGCCATTGCAGGTCCGCTCATGGCACTTGCAAGAGAACCTACAGTATAGTCAACTCCTGCAATGGTGGCTACAGTGCTTGTAAGAAAGCCGATATTAAACTGCTTTCCTACAGTATTGATAATAGTACCTATTAAAAGTGAACAAAACAGTCCCTGTGCCATAGCTCCCAAAGCATCGATACCGTATCTTTTTGCCGAGATAACGACATCCTTTCGCTTAAGAAATAACTTTAGCTTTCCATAATGAACGCCTCCATTAAATTATGTTTACTTCCGGTACAATTCTAAAACTTTACAGTGGTTTGTCAAGCCGAATTTATAGTGTATTTACAAAAGTGACAAGAAAAATAGTGCTTGACGAAAATAAGTTATTGTGCTAGAATGTGAAAGATTAAAGGATGCAAAGTCCTTTTTTTTTGGATTTTCAAGTCTAATTCGAACAATGGAGGTGGAATTGTGCGTACAAAGATAACACTTGCTTGTACAGAGTGCAAGCAGAGAAACTATAATACGACTAAGGATAAGAAAAATCATCCTGACCGTATGGAAATCAAAAAGTATTGTAAGTTCTGTAGAACTCATACAGTGCATAAGGAAACAAAATAGGAGTATTTATGGCTGAAGGAAAAAGCGGAAAGATATCTGACTTTTTGAAAGGTATAAAGACAGAGTTTAAAAAGATAGTATGGCCAACTAAGGATGATATTGTAAGAGAGACTATTGCTGTTATTTCATCATCTATAGCTATCGGTATTATAATATCAATACTGGACTTTATCTTCAAACTATTACTAAACTTTGTTATCAAATAGGTGATAATATGGCAGAAGCACAATGGTTCGTAGCCCATACTTATTCAGGCTATGAGAATAAAGTAAAAGTAGATATTGAAAAAACAATTGAGAATCGTGGGCTTCAAGACCAGATACTCGAAGTTACGGTTCCTATGGAAACCATACTTGAAGTGAAAAACGGTGTCGAAAAATCGTCAGATAAGAAACTTTTCCCGGGATATGTCCTTATTCATATGTATATGAATGATGAAACCTGGTATGTCGTAAGAAATACCAGAGGCGTTACAGGTTTCGTAGGTCCGGGAAGCAAGCCGGTACCACTCACCGAAGATGAGCTTGTAGCACTCGGCTACAGCGGCAACGCTACAAAGCCGGAAGCAAGGCTTGAGGTTGACCTCAAGGAAGGCGATATGGTTACAGTCATCAGCGGAGCATGGAAGGATACCGTGGGAGTGATTACCGCTGTCAACGAAAAAAGAAAGACTGTTTCTATCAATGTAGAAATGTTTGGACGAGAGACAAAAGTAGAGCTTGAGTTCACAGAAGTAAAGAAGGTGTAATCCGGCATAAGCCGTTATTACATAATGCATTTTAAATGCGTGGGAGGGAAGTTCCCGAAATTACCACAAGGAGGTGCCATATGGCAAAGAAAGTTACAGGATATATAAAATTGCAGATACCTGCAGGTAAAGCAACACCGGCTCCACCTGTCGGTCCGGCTCTTGGACAGCATGGTGTAAATATAGTTGAGTTTACAAAGCAGTTTAATGCAAGAACAGCAGATCAGGGAGATTTGATCATCCCTGTAGTTATCACAGTTTATGCAGATAGAAGCTTTAGTTTCATAACTAAGACTCCACCGGCTGCAGTTTTACTTAAGAAGGCATGTAAAATAGCTTCAGGATCAGGCGTACCTAACAAGACAAAGGTAGCTAAGATCACAAGAGCTCAGCTTCAGGAAATAGCAGAGCTTAAGATGCCTGACTTAAACGCAGCAAGTGTTGACGCAGCTATCTCTATGATAGCAGGTACAGCCCGTTCAATGGGTATCACAGTAGAAGACTAATTTAGGAGGTAATATACATGAAACACGGAAAAAGATATGTTGAAGCTGCCAAATTAGTTGATCGTAGCGTACAATATGATGCAAACGAGGCAGTAGCTATACTTAAGAAAACAGCAGTAGCTAAGTTCGATGAAACAATAGAATTACATATAAGAACAGGTCTTGACGGACGTCATGCAGACCAGCAGATTCGTGGTGCGGTAGTTCTGCCACACGGAACAGGTAAGACTGTCAAAATCTTAGTTTTTGCAAAGGGACCTAAGGCTGATGAAGCTTTAGCAGCCGGAGCTGACTATGTAGGAGCTGAGGAGCTTATTCCAAAGATCCAGAACGACGGTTGGTTGGATTTTGACGTTATTGTTGCAACACCTGATATGATGGGCGTTGTAGGACGTCTCGGTAAGGTACTCGGACCTAAGGGACTTATGCCGAACCCTAAGGCAGGTACAGTTACAATGGATGTTACAAAGGCTATTGCAGACATCAAAGCAGGTAAAGTAGAGTATCGTCTTGATAAGACAAACTTGGTTCACGTACCTGTAGGAAAGGCTTCATTCAGTGAGCAGCAGCTTTTAGAGAACTTCCAGAGCATCATGGATGCTATCAACAAAGGCTAAAGCCAAAGCACAGTTAAGGGTGCATACATTAAGAACATCGTTTTAACTTCAACAATGGGCCCTGGAATCAGACTCAATGTTGCTAAGCTTGTAGGCTAAAAGCCAATATAATAAAGACGCGCAGACTGCCGCATACTCGTAAAGAGTGTGCGGCAGTTTTTTGTTACATATAAAATATGTATCGTATTTTTGTTTAATTTCTGTGAACAGTTAAGAACATAATAAATATATATAGATATTTTTTTGTGTTAAAACTTGAAAATACCTTTTTTTATAGATTAAAATATAGGTAAAAAGAGCGGAACGAGAATAGTAGTATATTGTATTTATTGCTAAATAAAGATACCCGTATCCATCATTATACTTTTGATGTCGGATACATTGGATTGTCAGATGAATTAAGGGATTTTGGACGTGTTTTATTAAATTTTAGGGGTGGATGACTATGTGTAGTGAAACAAGAAGGATAGAGATAAAGAAGCTCAAAGTTATTATAATAATATCTTTTGTGTTGACATTGCTTTTTTCATCGATGGATATTGCGGAATATTTAAATGACAGAAGAATAGACAGAGCGGAAAAATATCGTGTTGAAGCGGGAATTATTGCAATGCTGGCAGATTTATTAAGAGCAGATCTTGAGTGTATTGATAAGAGAGGAAAGGTTCATGATGTATACACAGGTAAGGATAGGTCATATGCGGTTGAACAGGACATTTCAGATTATATTTACGGGCAAAGTAGAGTCCTATATAGATATAAGATTGTAGAAGATGAAAACACACAGAAGTTTATAGATTTTTTTAATGATAATATGAAGCATCTGAGAGTGTGTAAAAGAGATAAAAACGGTAAGCTTACATCACCGCAAACCGTATCCGAAGCCGAAGGACTGGAAGAGTTTAAAGAAGTAAATAGTTTAGATGAACTTATAAAATATATGCATAAAACAACAGAGGACGGTACATATTATCTGTATGTTCTTAAATACATGGATTATGATGATTCGGAGTTTAAGGGGAAAATAATATATGAAAGAGAAGACGGCACAGAAAAAACTGTATTTGAGGATAGAACCATGAGAATATGGGATTTGTTTACTAACAGAAATTATTGATATGCAGCTGTTAAGGTGGTGAAGTAAAAATAAAGGGGAAATTTGTGTATGAGCAAAGGAAGAAAAGTCAGACTGATTATTTTTTTACATTATTGATTGTGATTATTTCACAATATGTAATCACCCATGCAAGAAGGAAACTGATTATAAAGGAAAATATATTAGTAGGTGTTAGAGAAGGTATATTTGAGAGCAGGCTAAGTATGAGAGAGCTGATAATTCCTACAGGAGTAAAAGTGGTAAATGAGTATGCCTTTATAGATTGTGAAAATTTAGAAAATGTAAAAATTTCCGGATACATTGGAAAAGTATCGGTATGTTTTCATTTGCAGGCTGTAGAAAAATAGAATATATTAAGATACCGGATAATGTAAAAGAGATAGGTGAAGGAGCGTTTTACAAATGCTCAAATTTAAAAAAAGTAGAATTTCCCGAAAGCTTGGAGAAAATAAATGCTGCAGCGTTTAAAGATTGTACTGCTTTGGAAAAAATAAGTATTCCGCTTGGAGTAAAGGAGATTGGTGAGTCTACATTTTCAAACTGTAATAATCTGACAGAAATAGAGCTTAATGACGGTTTGAAAAGTATAGGAAGTGAAGCATTTTTAGGATGTGAAAAAATAAAAAGTATAGATATTCCGGATTCGGTCGAACAGATAAATACATATGCTTTTAAAGATTGTAATAAACTTTCTGATATAGAGATGTCCAATGGAATAAAATATATTGAGGAAGGTGCATTTGAAGGTACAAAGTATTATGAAAGGGGACTCTGGGAAGATGAGGATGGAATATATATAGGTGATGCCCTGATAAAATATTGGAATAAAGGCAGTGAAATGAAGGTAAAAGAGGGCACAAGAGTTATTGCAAGTAAAGCCTGTTCAAATCTGCCGGATTTGATTACGGTTGAACTACCTGAAAGTATTATAGTTGTGGGGGATGAAGCCTTTGCAAACTGTAAAAGTCTTAAAAATGTAAATATGCCGCAAAGCTTAGAAGATATTGAAGACAGGGCATTTTATGAATGTGATATAGAAAGCGTAAATATATCTGAAAAGATAAAGAATATAGGAAGTATGGCCTTTGCAAATTGTAGAAATTTATCTGATATCGATATGGAAAAAACTCCTGAAGGATTGGATGCAGGAGTTTTTGAGAATACATACTGGCTTGAAAATTTGGAAAAGGATGAATATGGATGTAAATATTTCCAAGATATACTCCTTAAATACGAAAATGGAGCAAGTTATGTTAAAGTCAGAGAAGGAACAAAGAGTATAGGTAGTGAGGCGTTTTTAAACTCTGAAGGATTAAAAAGCATAGAGATTCCAAAAAGTGTGGAAATCATAGGTAGGGAAGCTTTTAGCGGGTGTAAGAATTTAAAGGAATGTATATTTGAAGAAGAAAGCAATATTAAAAAAATTTATATTGAAGCTTTTAAAGAATGTAAAAGTCTTAAAGAAATAGAGATACCAAAGAGTACAGAATATCTTGGTGTAAGGGCCTTTGAAGACTGTGAAGCACTTGAAAAGGTTGTATTTAAGGAGGGCTGTGATATCAAAATATTGGATATGGGAGTATTTTTTTGTTGTAAAGGTTTAAAAGAGATTACTCTGCCTTCAAGATTGGAAGAGGTATACTTTGCAGCTTTTGCATATTGTGAAAGCCTAGAAAAAATAAGATTTCTGGAAAGTATGCAGTATATAGACAGCTACGCTATAACTATATGTAAGAACCTAAAGCAAATTGAAATACCTCTAAGTATGAAAGAGGATTTTGCTGTAATAAAGAAAAAGATAAACTCTGAAAAGGTATACCCTAAAGTTATATATTATTAAAATTATATATTAGAATAGGAATATCAGAGGGAGGATGTTTGTGGGTAACAGAAAGACTAAGATATATTTATTGACTATAACAGGTATAGCCCTTACCATAGCTATAGGTTTCTTTTTTTGAGCAATTTGAAATGTAAGAAGATTATAGAAGATAATATCTTTTTAGGTATTGAAGACGGTATATTGGAGAAAAGAGAGAATATCAAAAAAATAGAAATACCTGACGGAGTTACAGATATAAGTGATAGAGTATTTTATAATTGTAACAATCTGGAAAAATATTACGATACCGGAGACCGTAAAGACAATAGGATTTCATGCCTTTGATAACTGTGTAAAAATTAAAGACATAAAACTACCTGATAATCTGGAAGTAATACAGACAGGTGCTTTTTATAATTGTATTTCGCTAAAGAAAATAGAAATACCGAAGGGTGTGAGTGCTGTTTATACGGAAGTATTTTCGGATTGCAGATCTTTGGAGGATATTGTTTTTTTGGGAAATATAGTTAAAATAAGTGACAGTGCCTTTGAGGGTTGCGAGAAGCTTAAAACAATAAAGTTTCCTAATAGTCTTGAAAAAATAGGCAAATATGCCTTTAGAAATTGTAGCAGTTTATCTGATATAAATATTCCCGAAGAGATAAAAACTGTTGGAGAAGATGCTTTCTTAGGAACTGATATTCTTAAGAAAACAGATATTGATGAATACGGTTGTGCATATATAGGAAAAGTATTGGTATGTAGTGATGGGGATAAAGAGTATGTTAAGGTTAAAGATTACACCAAAGTAATTGCAGACGGTGTATTTTATGATAATGAAAATTTAAAGAAGATTGAATTTCCGGACAGTTTAGAGAGAATAGGAAATGAGAGCTTCAGATCTTGTGAATCTTTGGAAGAAATAAGTGTTCCTGAAGGAGTAGATATTATAGGGGAATCCGCATTTATGTATTCAGGATTAAAAAAGGTGAGTTTACCGGAGAGTGTGGTTGATATAGGTGATTATGCGTTTATGGAGTGTATACATTTATCTGAAATAAATATACCGAAGTGTGTAGAAAATATAGGATATTGGTGTTTTAGTAATACCGACTATCTGCTTGATATGGAGTCTGATGAATATGGCTGTAAATATGTTGGCGATATACTTCTCGGATACACAGGTAAAGGTGTGAGAAGAATAAAAATTAGAGACGGCACCAGAATGATAGCAGCGGGAGCTTTTGAAGACAGAGAGTTTATCGAAGGTGTTTATATACCTAAAAAGTGTTGAAATAATATGTGAATATGCATTTTATAATTGCTCAAGATTAAAAAGAGGTATATTTCGGTGAGGGTAGCAATTTGAGTGAACTGAAGTCATATACATTTGGGCAGTGTACATATTTGGAAGAAATAGAAATGCCTGAGAATTTAAAGAAAATACAAGATCATGTCTTTATAAATTGTGCTTTTAAAACTATAACGGTGCCTGAAAAATGTAGAATATGTAGATCCTTATGCTGTCAGTGAATGTTATATGCTGGAAGAGATTAGAGTACCGAAAAAAATTGAAAGATGAATATTATTTAGGTAAAATATATATTTTAAAAAGATAAATATCATTCAACAGATGAATTAAATGAGCGGTTTAAAGAACCTGTTATTGTATTCTATTAAAATAATATATTTGTATACACATATCCATTCTCAATAATACACTTGTTTGGAGTTTACAAATGTTGTATACTATTCATACAAAAAAACAACATAGCTTGGTGGGAGGTTAATATGCCGTAGTAGAGAGTTTGATTTGCAAAAGAGGCAGATGGTAAACTTAGTTTTGGCAATTATATTCTTGGTACAAAAATCAAAAGTAGAAGATTTTTGGACATGATGGAGATGTATACAAGGTGAAGACTTTTAAAGAGATAACAAAACTTGAGAAGAATTCAGCATTTGTATATGAGTCGGTTCGGGAAGTACAGTAATGGGATTCGAGACTACCCCAAATTTGACTACATTTGAAATATACGGCTTTGGAGATACTCAGATTACCATCGGGTTGGAAGAAGATACTGAATATGAAGTATATGTCGACGGTGTCAGCATAGGAGGTATGAAGACGAATCTGTCAGGTAAACTTATATTCAGCGTAGAGCTAAGCGAAAAGAGCACAAAGGTTTTAATCAAAAAAAGATAGTTACATGGGGCATCCGGTTAAGAAGATGCCCCTTTTTAAATAGAAAGGTTTTTATGGCAAAAGCAAGTAAAAGTGCGTTCTTTTGTAAGGAATGCGGCTATGAGTCGCCTAAGTGGCTTGGGCAATGTCCTATGTGTAAGGCATGGAACAGCCTTATAGAAGAACCTGTAGTAAAGACAAAGACTGTTGCCAAAGGATTGTCAAGTAATACCTACAAAAAGCCCTCAAGACTTTCTGAAATACAGCTGGAAGAAGAAGACAGGTTTCACACAGGATTTGAGGAACTTGACAGAGTGCTTGGAGGCGGAGTGGTAAGAGGCTCGCTGGTATTGGTAGGCGGAGACCCGGGAATAGGAAAGTCCACACTGCTTTTACAGGTGTGTAAGAATATCTCGGACAGCAAAAAAGATGTTCTATATATCTCAGGAGAGGAGAGCCTAAAGCAGATAAAGATGAGGGCAAAGAGAATCGGTGATATCACTGAAAACTTAAGCTTTCTTTGTGAGACAAATCTGAATATTATAAAGGAGACAGTACTTAGTGAGAAACCGGATGTGGTGGTAATTGACTCAATACAAACTATGTTTAATGAGGAGGTTGCATCTGCACCCGGAAGTGTAAGTCAGGTAAGGGAATCAACCAATCTGCTTATGCAGGTGGCTAAGGAAAATAATATCGCCATATTTATAGTAGGTCACGTGACCAAAGAAGGACAAGTTGCAGGTCCGAGGGTTTTGGAGCATATGGTGGATACAGTACTGTACTTTGAGGGTGACAGGTTTGCCTCATACAGAATACTTCGTGCGGTAAAGAACAGGTTCGGCTCCACCAATGAAATAGGAGTGTTTGAGATGCAACAGGCAGGACTTATAGAGGTGAAAAATCCTTCGGAGTTTATGCTCTCAGGCAGACCTAAGAATGCTACCGGAGCGGCTGTAGCCTGTCTTATGGAGGGCAGCAGACCAATTTGGTCGAGGTACAGGCCTTGGTCGTGCCTACAGCTTTCGGACTTCCCAGAAGGACATCTACAGGTACGGATGTGAACAGAATCAATCTTTTGATGGCGGTTATAGAAAAAAGGTGTGCACTTGCAATGAGCAGATATGATGCCTATATAAATATAGCGGGCGGACTTAGAATAAATGAGCCTGCACTTGACCTCTCCATTATAATGTCGCTTATTTCAAGTATGAAAAACAGGGCAATAGATGAGAAAACCGTAATATTCGGAGAGGTGGGTCTTTCAGGTGAGGTCAGAGCGGTGAGTATGCCTGAGATCAGGATAAGAGAGGCGATGAAGCTTGGATTTGAAGTATGTATACTGCCTAAGGTAAGCCTTGAAAAGATTTCATTTAAGGGAAATATTAAGCTGATAGGTGTAAGTAATATAAATGAAGCGGTTTCATTACTTAGCTGAGAGAGGTATATAAAGATAATGTAAGCCGATAAGGTAGAATATTTATTGATATAGAAAAGAGAGAAACATGGATGAGAAAACCAACGTAATGCGACTTTTAGATCAAAAGAAGATAAAATATAATCATTATTCATATGTAGATACTCCGTCTACAAACGGGGTTGAAGTGGCTAAGCTGCTTGGTCAGGATGAAAACAGAGTGTTCAAGACCTTGGTGACTGTGGGCAAATCTAAGGCAAACTATGTCTTTGTAATACCGGTTGCAAAGGAACTGAATCTAAAGGAGGCTGCCAAGGCTGTAGGTGAGAAGTCTATTGAAATGCTTAAAGTTAAGGACCTTTTGCCGCTTACAGGCTATGTACATGGTGGATGTTCTCCTATAGGAATGAAAAAGAGATTTACGACAGTACTGGATGAGACAGCAGGTGAATATGAGAATATAATATTTAGCGGCGGAAAGATAGGATATCAGGTGGAGATGTCTCCAAAAGATTTGGAAAAGTTTGTTCCTTTAAGTTTTGCACCGCTTACATAGGTGAAGGTATGATAAATGTTGGTGTATTGGCACATGTAGATGCCGGAAAGACTACATTGATAGAAGCCATACTTTATAAGACAGGGAAACTTAGAAAAGTCGGCAGAGTGGATTTTGGCGACAGCTTCCTCGATAATGATGAATATGAGAGGAAAAGAGGTATTACAATCTTTTCAAAGACGGCAAGGACTAAGATAGGAGATAAGGATATAAATATAATAGATACTCCGGGGCATATTGATTTTAGCGCGGAGATGGAAAGATGTATATCTGTACTTGATATGGCAATCCTTGTTATAAGCGGAAGTGAAGGTGTGCAGTCACATTCACATACGCTCTTTAAACTTTTGAAGGAAGCAAATATACCTGTACTTATCTTTGTAAATAAAATTGACAGTGACAAGTTTGATAAAGATAAGGTAATGGAAGGCTTAAAAAAGTCGTTATCAAAGAATATAGTAGACTTTTCGGAAGATGAAAAGGTACTTGAGGAAGAAGTGGCATCCTGTGATGAAAGCCTGATAGAAAAATTCGTCGACGGAGAGAAGATAACAAAGGAAGATATAAAAGAATGTATACAAAAAGCTAAGGTCTTTCCAGTTATCTTCGGTTCGGCTCTTAAGCTTATAAATATAGAAGAAATATCTGATTTTATAGATGAGTATATAGATGAAAAGGATTATCCGGATGAGCTTTCGGGAATAATATATAAGATAAAATATGATGAGAGCGGCAACAGACTTTCATTTATAAAGCTTATGGGAGGAAGCCTGTGTGTCAAGGATACTCTAAATGACGAAAAGATAAATCAGATAAGGGCTTACGACGGTGATAAATATGTAGCGGTTGATATGGCAAATCCCGGAGATATTGTGGCGGTGACAGGGCTTACAAAGTCACATACAGGTGATACTTTCGGAGATATAAAAAGACCGCTACAAAAGCTGTTGCCTGTACTCAGCTACAATATGATATTTCCGGATAATATAAGTATAAACCAAATATACCCGAGGCTTTTACAGATATTTGATGAAGTGCCTGAAATAAAGATGGAATATGATGAAGAGCTTTCAAAAATAAAAGTAAATCTGATGGGTGAAGTTCAGATAGACCTTATAAAGAATCTGATAAACGAAAGGCTTCATATAAGCTGTGAGCTTGTGGACGGAGGTATTATTTATAAAGAGAGCATAGCAGGAAGTGTTGAGGGAGTAGGGCATTTTGAACCTATGAAGCACTATGCGGAGGTGCATATACTTATATCACAAGGGGAGAGAGGCAGCGGTATAGTATATAAAAATGATGTATCTGACGATGAGCTGCCAAAGAACTACCAAAGTCAGGTAAGAAATATCGTGGAAAAACTCCAAGTTTAAGGGTGTACTTACAGGAAGTGAGCTTACAGATGTTGTACTTACTTTGGTGGCAGGCAGAGCACATGAAAAGCATACCGAGGGTGGAGATTTTTTTGAAGCCGTACACAGGGCCGTAAGGCACGGACTGATGTATGCAAAATCAATACTGCTTGAGCCGTACTATGACTTTGAAATAGATCTTCCTATAGAGAACCTCGGCAGACTCTTAAACGACCTCAACAATATGAATGCCGAGGAGATAAGCTATGAAGGAACGGATGTACTTCGAGTAACCGGATTTGCTCCTACAATCAATATTCAAAACTACGGAAGTACGCTTTTATCATATACCAAAGGACTTGGACGGATTTCATTCAGTCTCAGAGGCTTTTTGCCGTGTCATAATGCGGATGAAATTATTGAAAAATGTAATTATTATCCGGAGTTTGATGTGAAAAATACTGCGGATTCGGTGTTTGCTTCACATGGTGAGGGCTTTATAGTACCTTGGAATGAGGTGTTTAACTATATGCATATACCGCTTAAGAGGTTTGAACCGGTAAAAGAAGAGGAGAAAATAGAAACCGTTCGCTCCACCTATGATGCAAGCAAGGCTGACAGTGAAGAGCTGATGGCAATCTTTGAGAGGACATACGGTAAGGTAACTCCGAGGATAGGAGACTGGGATGCGCCTGTTAAGAAGACACCTGAAAGGGAGTATGTATACAAGGAAAGAGAAAAGAAAAAACACTATCTGCTGGTAGACGGTTACAATGTCATATTTGCATCAAAGTCACTAAGTGAACTTGCGGATACGAATATTGATGCGGCAAGAGACAGGCTTTTGGAACTTTTGATTGACTATAAGGCGTATAAGGACTATGAGATAATACTTGTTTTTGACGCATACAGACTGAAAAATCATGTTACGGAGATACTTAATTTTTCAGGAGTATATGTTGTATATACAAAGACTGCCGAAACTGCGGATCAATATATTGAAAAGACCACACATGAGATGATAAAAAAATATGATGTGACTGTAGCTACATCCGACGGTATTGAGCAGATAATAATAAGAGGCAAGGGTGCCATACTTATATCTGCAAGAGAGTTTTTATATGACCTTGAAGAGACAAAAGAAAACTTCAGAAAAGAGCATATAGAAAAACAAAGTGTAAGCAACAGACTATTTGATTCGCTTGAAGGTGAGTTAAAACAGCAAATAGAAGATATAAGACTTGGAAATAAAAAAGAGCCGTAGCTTTTGCTGCGACTCTTAATTTTTTAGTGATGACAGCTGCCTGAACAACCGCCACAGCCACCTCCACAGGATGACTTTCCGTTTTTCTTATCATTGTATATAGTTCTTACAATAAGACCTACCACACCGACCAATACAGCTGAAATAATAACTGTTGCTACCATAGTGATCTCCTTTCTTTAGTAAAACGACTATGCTCTCGCACCTGCCTTTTGTTCATGATGTCTCTCATCATAAGGCTTACGTACAAGACCGTAAATAATAGCAATAATACCGATAAATCCGAATATTGTACCGATACCGAACTTACCTGTAAGAATAAGTGAACCTACCTGATATATAATCATAGCTACTATATATGCAAACACACACTGATATCCTACAGCAGTCCAGAACCATTTTACACTGCTCATCTCTCTTCTGATGGCACTCATAGCTGCAATACAAGGAGCACACAGAAGGTTGAATACGAGGTATGAGTAAGCAGCTATAGGAGTATAATCGGCTCTTAGAAGTTGCCAGATACCCTCACCTGTGTCGGCATTGACATCAGATACATGGTATAGAATACCGAATGTACCTACTACATTCTCCTTTGCCATAAGTCCTGTGATGGCAGCAACTGCCGGCTTCCATGTACCCCAACCGAGAGGAGCAAAAACCCAAGCAAATACATTACCGATATTTGCAAGTAACGATAAATCCATCTGTTCTTCTGTAAGATATGTGAATGCACCGTTTACAAAGCCGAAGTAGCTTAAGAACCAAACAAGTATAGTGGCAAGAGTAATAACTGTACCTGCTTTTTTTACAAAGCTTGTACCTCTCTCAGCCATTGATCTGATTACGGAACCTGCTGTAGGAATATGGTACGCAGGAAGCTCTATAACGAACGGTGAAGGATCACCTGAAAACATCTTGGTCTTCTTAAGCATGATACCTGAGACGACAATAGCCGCAATACCTACAAAGTAAGCTGATGAAGCAACCCATGCCGAGTTGTCAAACAATGCACCTGATATAAGTGCTATAATAGGAAGCTTTGCAGAACATGGAATAAATGTGGTTGTAATAACCGTCATTCTTCTGTCATGTTCACTTTCAATAGTTCTTGAAGCCATAATTCCCGGAACACCGCAACCTGTACCGATAAGAATCGGAATAAAGCTCTTACCTGAAAGACCGAATCTTCTGAATACTCTGTCCATAACGAAGGCGATTCTTGCCATATATCCGCAACCTTCCAATATAGCGAGGAAGAAGAACAGTGTAAGCATCTGAGGCAGGAAACCGAGAACGGCACCTACACCGGCTACGATACCGTTTACAATAAGTCCTACAAGCCACTCGGCGGCACCCACAGACTCTAAAAAGCCTTGAATGCCCGGCTGTATAATGTTTGCGATCAATACATCATTTACCCAGTCGGTCATTCCTGTACCGATAGTGGTAATAGATATGTAGTAAACAAGGAACATGATAGCTGCAAATATAGGAAGACCTAAGATTCTGTTTGTAACGATCTTATCAATCCTGTCTGAAATACTTACATAGTCCTTGTTCTTTACTTTGTAGAAGCTTGCAATTACATTTGAGATATAGTTATATCTCTCGGATGTGATAATACTCTCGGCTTCATCATCCATAGCATCTTCACAAGTTGTAATTATCTTTTCAATCTTATTAAGTGTGTCATCCGATATGTTAAGCTGTTCAACAGCTTTTGCATCTCTTTGGAAAAGTTTGATTCCGTACCATCTCTTTTGAAGATCAGGTACATTACCCGGCAAAAGATCAATGATATCTTTTACAGCGGACTCTACGTTTTTGTCAAATACATGCTGCTCTTTCGGAAGAGTCTTTGACTTTGCAAGAGAGATAGCCTTTTCAGCTGCTTCCATAATTCCTGTACCCTTAAGTGCGGAAATCTCTACAACAGGACATCCGAGGCTCGCACTCATCTTGTCAAGGTCAAGCTTGTTTCCGCTCTTTTCAAGTACATCAAGCATGTTGACTGCAATAACCACAGGAACACCCAGCTCGGTAACCTGTGAAGTAAGATACAAGTTTCTCTCAAGGTTTGTACCGTCAATGATATTCAGCACAGCGTCAGGCTTTTCATTGAGAATATAATTTCTGGCTACAACTTCTTCCAATGTATATGGAGAAAGAGAATAAATACCCGGAAGGTCTGTGATAATTACATCTGTATGTCCCTTTAACTTACCTTCCTTTTTTTCAACTGTAACGCCCGGCCAGTTACCGACAGTCTGGTTGGAACCTGTCAAGGCATTAAATAATGTAGTTTTACCGGTATTAGGGTTTCCGGTAAGTGCAATTCTGATTGCCATATTGTCTCCTTATCTGGTGATTTCAATATTTTCCGCGTCAGCCTTTCTGATAGAAAGCTCATAACCTCTTACAGTAACCTCGATAGGGTCACCAAGAGGTGCTACCTTACGTACATGTATGCTTGTACCCTTTGTAACTCCCATGTCCATGATTCTTCTCTTTATAGGACCTTCACCATGAACTTTGGCAACAGTTACAGTTTCGCCGATTTTTACATCTCTTAAAGTATCCATTCGTTCTCCTTTCTGTAATGTGAAGTAATCTCAAAACGTAATAATGGAAATTCCATTGCTGTGTAAATAAAATATTTACATTATAAAAACTAACTAGACCATAATCTTTGACGCAAGCTCTTTGCTGATTGCAACTCTGGAATCCTTAACGTTTACTATCAAGTTTCCCGACATGGCATTTACAACAGAAATCTTACCGTCAATAACAAATCCGAGAGTCGCCAAAAAGGTTTTATCCTTCTCACGTCCGTTGATCTGCTTTATTATGTATTCTTCGCCTAAGTTAGCCATAAGTAAAGGCATCATATAACCCAACCCCTCCTTTTCTTTATGTCAAAAATACATTCTATAGGTTAGCATACGCTAACATTTAATGCAAGAGTTTTTTAAGAAAAAAAGTTAGAATAGTTTTTTTAAGAAAAAGTTAGAGAATACTTACTGAATTAACTGACTATTAGAGAAAACTAACTAAAAAGTACTTAAAAAAAGTACAATATTAGCGGGTAAAAGGCCAATTTTTCCGTCTATTTACTATTTACAAGAACCTTCCTTTATGATATATTATCTGCGTAGTAAATTTTACAAAAATAAAATTGTTAATATTAGTGAACACTAACAGGAGGTATGATATGTTATTAATCGATTGGAAGAAGATAGGTTTATTTGCAGCAGGTACATTTTTCGGAACAGCAGGAATTAAGTTGCTTTCAAGCAAGGATGCAAAGAAAGCTTATGCACAGGGAACAGCGGCAGTACTTCGTATGAAGGAATGTGTGATGGATACAGTTTCATGTGTTCAGGAGAATGCAAGCGATATCTTAGCTGAGGCTAAGGACATCAACGAAGAGCGTGCAGCAAAAGAAGAAGAAGCTAACATCGAAGAGTAATACTTTTTAAGAAAAATATAGTTTTGATAATAAGGAAGAGTCTGACTCTTCCTTAAATTATAATAGATTAGAGTATAATGATTAGAGGTTTAAAGTGAATTGTAAGATATTACATGAGTCAAGCAGACGAATGCGTGTGCGTATGGCTCAAAAAGGATGACTATAAAAAGAAGCGGATATGCTTCAATATTATTTGGAAGGTTTTGACTTTGTAAAAAAAGGTCGTTGTATACGAGAGAACCTGTGATGTAGCCATTTATTATAAGAATAATAAAAGAGAGTCTGTTATAAAGAGGCTGAAAAAGTTCAACTATAATGATACGGCGCTTCTTGAAAATATGCCGAATACTTCAGGCAGACAGATAACAAGAGAGTTCCAGGAAAAGATGGTGGGAATGCTTTTGTCATTCGGTGTAAGGAGATTGTTCTTCCCGAATATTATCAACAGTGTCTATACGATTGTTAAGGCCGCTCCGCTTGTGTGGAGAGGAATCAAATGTATTGTCAGCAGAAAACTTGAAGTTGATTTGCTTGATGCACTTTCAGTGGCTATATCTATTGTACAGGGTAACTATTCAACAGCAGGTTCTTTGATGCTTTTACTTGATATAGGTAACGAGCTTGAGGATTGGACTCATAAGAAGTCTGTAGACGACCTGGCAAGAAGTATGTCACTTAATGTGGACAAGGTTTGGCTTGTTACAGAAAATGAAGAGGTATCCGTACCTATTTCACATATTAAGACAGGTGACCTTATCAGAGTACATACAGGTAATGTAGTGCCGCTTGACGGAGAGATGGTAAGCGGTGAAGCGATGTTAAATCAGGCTTCACTTACAGGTGAGTCCGTTCCGGTGGAAAAGAGTGCAGGTTCAAGAGTTTATGCCGGTACTGTAGTTGAAGAGGGTGAGTGCCTTCTGAGAGCGACGGTTACAAACGGACAGAGCAGATATGACAAGATTGTATCTATGATTGAGGACAGCGAGAAGCTTAAGTCAAATACCGAAAATATGGCAAACAGACTTGCAGACAGACTTGTTCCTTATTCACTTCTTACAACAGGACTTACATATCTGTTTACAAGAAATATAACAAGGGCACTTTCAGTTCTGATGGTTGACTTCTCATGTGCGCTTAAGCTTTCCATGCCGCTTGCAGTGCTTTCAGCAATGAGAGAGGCCGGAAATGACAAGATCACCGTAAAGGGCGGTAAGTTCATGGAGGCTATAGCCAAAGCCGACACTATTGTATTTGATAAGACGGGTACACTTACATATGCCTGCCCTAAGGTACAAAGAGTCATCGGAATCGACGGAGATGACGAGAATCAGCTTTTAAAGATTGCAGCATGTCTTGAGGAGCATTATCCTCACTCTATTGCCAATGCCGTAGTAAAAGAGGCTAAGGAAAGAAAGATTCGTCATAAGGAGATGCACTCTGAGGTTCAGTATATCGTTGCACACGGTATAGCAAGTACAATCGAGGGCGACAAGGTAGTAATAGGAAGTTATCACTTTGTAATCGAGGATGAAAAGGCACAGCTTAGTGAAGACGCAAAGAGAAAGGTTGAAAACCTTGACCACAGATACTCACATCTGTTTATGGCAATTGCAGGAAGACTTGCAGCTATTATTGAGATTGCGGATCCGCTTAGAGCCGAAGCCAAGGATGTGTTAAAGAAGTTAAAGGCGCTTGGAATCAAAAAGACTGTAATGATGACAGGCGACAATCAATATACCGCCGAGGCGATTGCAAAAGAAGTCGGCGTAGATAAGTACTATGCCGAGGTTTTGCCTGAGGATAAGGCAAGCTATGTTGAAAAAGAAAAGGCAAAGGGAAGAACCGTGATAATGATCGGTGACGGTATTAATGACTCACCGGCACTTTCAGCTGCAGACTGCGGTATCGCTATCAGTGAGGGCGCGGCTATTGCAAGAGAAATTGCCGATGTATGTATTTCCGCAGACGACCTTAACGAGCTTGTAAAATTAAAAGAACTTTCAAACAAGCTTACAAAGCGTGTTGAGTCAAACTTCAGATTTATTATGGGATTCAACGGTTCACTTATAGGACTTGGAATCCTGGGAATTTTGGCACCTGCCACATCATCATTTTTACACAACGCATCAACAGTAGGTATTGCGCTTTCAAGCATGACAAACTTATTGCCTGAGGATTAAATGTTTTTTTCGGACATCTTAGGATGTCCGTTTTTATAAAAAAATATAAATGATTGTAAACAATTGATTTTTTTGCAATTATTTTTGGATATAATGTCATTTAAAACAGTTTTAATAAAAAAGGAGGATATATGGTTATACAAGAGGCTGCAGAGATGTATTTGGAGACTATTCTCAGACTGAAAAACAAAATCGGTGTTGTAAGAGCTGTGGATATTGCCAGAGAGATGGGATATTCAAAGCCTACTATAAGCGAGCAGATGAAAAAATTCAGAGAGAACGGATATGTCGAAGTGAATAACGAAGGACATATCACACTTACCGATAAGGGAATGGAAATTGCCTCATCCACACTTGAAAGACATAATGTACTTGGCAGAATTTTACAAAAGATTGGAGTAAGTAAGGACACAGCTATAGAGGATGCTTGCAGAATAGAGCATTATATCAGTGAAGAGACCTTCCAATGTTTAAAAAAATATTTCGGAGAAGAATAAAATAACCGCATAGTATTGACAAAAAAATATCTATATGTATTTTATAAGATACTTTGTTGAAAAATTTAATTTTACGCTGTAAACTTATCCCGTCTTATAATAGTTTGTAGAAGTAAGAGGTAAAATATGGGATTACATATAGTAAATGAAGCAAACAAGTGCTTGCAGTGTAAGAAGCCGCTATGTAGTATGCATTGCCCTGTGACTACATCAATACCGCAGGTTATAGCACTTTTTAAAGAAGGAAAAATAATGGAAGCCGGTGAAATTCTCTTTGAGAACAATCCGCTTTCACTTGTATGTTCAATAGTTTGCGACCACGAAGCTCAGTGCCTTGGAAACTGTATAATGAACAGAAAGAATAATCCTGTCAGATTCTGTGATATAGAAAGGTTTATATCCGATTTTTATCTTGACAGAATGGAATTTGTTAAAAAGCCCAGAAAGAATATCATGGTTGCCGTAATAGGCGGAGGTCCTGCCGGAATGACCGTAGCCATCAAGATGATAAAGGAAGGTTATGATGTAACTATCTTTGATGAGAGAAACAGTATCGGCGGAGTGCTTCAGTACGGTATTCCTGATTTCAGATTGCCGAAGTCGCTTATGAAGAGATACTACGACAAGATGGAAGAGATGGGCATCAAAATAAGAAACAATACAGCTGTAGGCGGTGCCCTGGAGATAAAGGACCTCTTCAGAGACGGATACAAAGCCGTATTTGTAGGTACAGGCGTATGGAGAGCAAAGACTCTCGGTATTGCAGGTGAGAGTTTGCCTAATGTTCACTTCAGTGTTGACTATCTTGCAAATCCTGACGGACATAAGCTTGGTGAGAGCGTTGCCATTATCGGAATGGGAAATGCCGCAATGGATGTGGCAAGAACGGCTCTTAGAAGAGGTTCAAGATCCGTTAAGCTCTATGCCAGAAGTAAAAGAGTTGCAGCGAATTCAGTTGAGGTCGAGTCTGCAAAGTATGAGGGTGCCGAGTTTATATTCGGTAAGGCTATTGACTCCATTACTTATGACGGACCTGTATTTAAGACAGCTATATTTGATGAAGAAAACAATGTAATCGGATATGAGAAGGATCTTGACTATGTGGAAGCGGATTCTACAATCATATCTGTAAGTAACGGACCTAAAAACAAGCTTGTACTTACAACGGAAGGCTTAAAGGCTTCAGATAAGGGACTTTTGATAGTTGATGAGAACTGTATGACAACAGTTGACGGTGTGTTTGCGGCAGGTGATGTGGTACTCGGCTCAAAGACTGTAGTAAATGCAGTATCACAGGCTAAGGTGGCTGTAGAGGGAATGCTCAGATATTTAGAGGACTTGGAAGCAAAAAAGATGTAATAATACTTGACAAAGATAAAATCAAGTAATATTATATGGTGCATAAACGAAGAAGAGAAGAGTAGCATATATTGAACTTACAGAGAGGGTTGCAGGGCTGAGAGCAACTTACGGATGTATATGTGAAGACCGTCTCTGAGTGGCTTTAATAAAGCACGGTGATTCCGTTATAATCAAATGAGGGATATATTATATATCCGAATTAAGGTGGAACCGCGTACATCGCCCTTAAACGAGAGTTTGAGGGCGATTTTTTGTAGTTTGAATGGAGGAAAGATGAAAGTAACATTAAAAGACGGCTCAGTTAAAGAGTACGACAGCAAGAAAAGTATTATTGATATAGCTAAGGATATAAGTGAAGGACTTGCAAGAAGTGTGGTTGCAGGTGAAGTAAACGGTGTAATGCATGACCTGCGAGATGAGATAGACAGTGACTGTGAACTGAATCTTATTACATTAAAAGATGAAAAAGGACTTTCAGTTATAAGACATACTACTTCACATGTGCTTGCTCAGGCTGTAAAAAGAGTTTTTCCGCAGTCAAAGCTTGCTATAGGACCAAGCATTGCCGAAGGATTTTACTATGACTTTGAGCATGAACCGTTTTCAAGAGACGACCTTGACAAGCTTGAAGCCGAGATGAAGAAGATAATAAAAGAGGGTGAGGCTATAGAGAGATTTGAGCTTCCAAGAGAAGAAGCAATCAAGTTTATGGAAGAAAAAAATGAGCCTTATAAGGTGGAACTTATAAAGGATCTGCCTGAGGGTGAGAAGATATCTTTCTATAAGCAGGGAGATTTCACCGATCTTTGTGCCGGACCTCATCTGCAAAGAACAAAGGATATCAAGGCTTTTAAGCTTGTATCATCATCAATGGCATATTGGAGAGGAGATTCAAACAAGGCAAGACTTCAAAGAATCTACGGTACGGCATATAACTCAAAGGAAGAGCTTGAAGCATATTTAAAGCATCTTGAGGATATCAAGCTCAGAGACCACAATAAGCTCGGTAGAGAGATGGAGCTCTTTACTACTGTGGATGTTGTAGGTCAGGGACTTCCTCTTATGTTGCCTAAGGGTACAAAGATGATACAAAAACTTCAAAGATGGATTGAGGACCTTGAGGATAACGAGTGGGGCTATGTAAGAACAAAGACACCTCTTATGGCAAAGTCCGACCTTTATAAGATTTCAGGTCACTGGGATCACTATCAGGACGGTATGTTTATTTTGGGAGATCCTCAGCATGACGGAGAAATCCTTGCGCTCAGACCTATGACATGTCCGTTCCAGTACTATGTATACAAGAATACACAAAAGTCATACAGAGATCTTCCTTACCGTATGGGTGAGACATCCACACTTTTCAGAAATGAAGATTCAGGTGAGATGCACGGACTTACAAGAGTAAGACAGTTCACTATTTCAGAAGGCCACAATGTAATCAGACCTGATCAGGCCGAGGAAGAGTTACAAAGCTGTCTTAACCTTGCAATATATGTACTTGAAACTTTAGGACTTAGAGATGATGTAACATTCAGACTTTCAAAGTGGGATAAGAACAATAAGGAGAAATACCTTGGAGATGAGGCTTACTGGGAAGGTACACAGGCGGCACTTAGAAATATTCTTGTAGAGAAGGGACTTCCATTTACAGAGGCTGACGGTGAGGCTGCATTCTACGGACCTAAGATTGATATTCAGGCAAAGAATGTTTACGGCAAAGAGGATACAATGGTTACAATTCAACTTGATGCAGCTATTGCAGAGAATTTCGACCTTTACTATATCGACCAAAACGGTGCAAAGGTAAGACCTTATATTGTACACAGAACATCACTTGGATGCTATGAGAGAACACTTGCATGGCTTATTGAGAAGTATGCGGGTAAGTTCCCTACATGGTTATGCCCTGAGCAGGTAAGAATACTTCCTATATCCGATAAGTATGCTGACTATGCAAACTCAGTGTTAAAAGAGCTTAAGAAAAACGGTGTAGACGCTACTGTCGATACAAGAACTGAGAAGATAGGATTTAAGATAAGAGATGCAAGACTTGCAAGACTTCCGTATATGCTTGTAGTAGGCGAAAAGGAAGAGTCTGAGGGAAGCGTATCTGTAAGAAGCAGATTTGTAGGAGATGAAGGAAGCAAGAAGCTTTCAGACTTTGTAGATATGATCTGCAAGGAGGTAAGAACAAAGGAAATCAGAAAAGAAGAAGTAACTGAATAAAGATGTAAATATAGATGGGCAAAGTCCGCTTTTAGAGTCTTTGCCCATATTTGATTATTTGTTTATCAAGCATCCTCCAATAAATGCAGAGGGAAAGGCGGTGAAGCCAAAGGTCTTACGGCTATTGACATCAAAAGTACGGGATTGTCGTCTGCCGCACTTCTGTTTGTATTAAGTTTACCGCATTTTTTACATCTGTGAACGATTGCCCATTCACCCTTGTCCTTAACCCATATGGAAATAGGTTCCATAATGCCTTTACAATCACTTTTTCTGTCTCCCGGTTCATTGTCAACATGAATGGAACAAAGACAATAAGGGCAGTGGTTTCTGTGATGTGTGCCTGCGCCCTCAGGTGTAATCATCTTTCCGCAGTTTGCACATGGGAAAGAGTCGTTACAAGCTTCATATCTGTAGTCGGGATTTTATACTGACGGAATTTTTCTTTTTTATTGTTCCATTTCTTTTTTGAGGAGCTGAAGTATTGTTAAGATTTTTTAGCGCAGCGTCCAAATCAAATTTTTCTTGACTCATATTTTCCTTTCATTTTGTGTATTTCTTACAATTTAAATTTATAAAAAGATACATAAATAAGCTCTATGAAATGACTTATGTATCTGATATAATTTGATTGTATAAAAAGCTATAATATATATGATACCGAAAAAGATCGGTCAATCCGGTATCGGTCGTATTATACCTAAGAAATTAACATCTGTAAAATATATTTTATGACTGACAGTGCATATTTGTAAAAGATGTAGGAGGAAAAATGAAAAGAGGAATAGTTGTTTTGGCTGCCGCACTCAGTATGAGCATAGGAATGTCGGTAGCTGCATATGCTGCAAGTTGGGAGCACGATTCAAAGGGATGGTGGTATATAGCAGACGATTATAAATATCCGGTATCACAGTGGAGAAATATTGACGGTAATTGGTATTATTTCAATTCAAAGGGATATACACTCACAGGATGGCAGTGGATTGGCGGAAAGTCATACTTTTTTAATGACGGAAGCAATAAAAGTTTCCCATACAGTGCAATGTTAAAGAGTACAAAATCTCCTGACGGATATGATTTGAATGCCGAAGGAGCATGGGTACAAAACGGAGTTGTAATGACAAAGTCCGGAGAAGCGGGACTTAATATAGCACAGGGTATAAGCGGTGAGAATACGGGAGAGAGAGCGGACCTTTTCTTAAAGCTTAACGAATACAGAAAGTCTAGGGGACTTTCACAGATGGTGGTAAGCAATGAGCTTATGGCTGCCGCACAGCAAAGAGCTATGGAGGCTGCGGTATCTTTCTCACATACAAGACCTGACGGACAGAGCTTTTCCACTGTAAACAATATCGCAAATAATTATGTAGGAGTATCCGAGATACTTACTATGGATAATTCGGCATCTACAGATATGAAGATAAATTCATTCAAGAATTCACCTAAGCACAACGAGCTTATGTTGCAGAGTGAGGGATTTATTGAGAATCTGCCGGCATCTACAATATATGCAGGTGTAGGCTATTACTACAGTAACGGCTACTACTATGTGGCAATGATTTTCGGACATCAAAAATAAATAATGCCGCCACCTATATGAGAGTAAAGTCATATGGGTGGCGGTATTTTTTATATATTTACTTTATTTAAATCATTGAAAAATTCGGGATATGATATTTCCACGCAATTTTTATTATCAAGTTTTATCTCTCCGTCAGATACAAGGTTTAAAACGGCAAAGGTCATTGCAATTCTGTGGTCATCGTGAGTGGCTATTGTGAAATTGCCTTTCAGCTTATCGGTTCCTTTAATTTCCATACCGTCTTCGGTCTCAATTACATCTACACCGAGCTTAGAAAGCTCCTCACACATTACACGTATTCTGTTTGACTCTTTTACTTTAAGTTCCTCGGCATCTTTTATAACAGTGGTACCCTCGGCAAGTGAAGCGAGGGCTGCAAGCAGAGGAAGTTCATCTATAAGTGTCGGTATTATATCTCCTTTGATGCAGGTTGAATGAAGCTTTGAATAAGTCACCTTTATATCCGCTACAGGTTCAAAAGAATCTGTTTGATTTATTATTTCAATATTTGCGCCCATATCTTTTAATACTCTTATTATACCGTCTCTTGTAGGATTGATACCTACATTTCAAGTATCAGCTCCGAACCCGGAACCAGTATTGCGGCAGCCATAAAGAATGCGGCTGAAGATATATCTGAAGGTACATCTATATCATTTGCAAAAAGTTCACTGCATGGATTTATTGTTACGCTTGTTTTGGTAGCGGTTAAATCTGCACCGAATTTTTTTAACATCAGTTCGGTATGGTCTCTTGATTTTGCAGGTTCCACTACACAAGTAGGGCTTGACGCATATAATCCTGCAAGCAGTATTGCGGATTTTACCTGTGCACTTGCTACAGGAGAGTTGTACATGATACCGTGAAGAGAACTTCCTGTAATGGTAAGCGGCGCAAATCCGTCATTACTTTTTATATCGGCTCCCATCAGTGAAAGGGGTGTAATTATTCGATTCATCGGTCTTTTTTGTATGGATTTATCACCTGTAAGCACAGATGTAAAGTTTTGTGCCGAGAGTATTCCGCTTACAAGTCTTGTTGTAGTGCCGCTGTTGCCGCAGTCAAGTACCTCATGTGGACAGGTAAGACCGTAAAGTCCCCTTCCATGTACTTTTACCGAGGTGTTGTCAAGTTCTATATCAATTCCCATCTTTTTGAATATCAAAATAGTGGAAATACAGTCCGCTCCTGTCAAAAACCCTTTTATATTGGTTGTTCCCTTGGATATAGAGCCGAACATCACGGCTCTGTGTGAGATTGACTTGTCTCCGGGAACTTTTAATCTGCCTTTTATCATATTACCTCCGTTATAGTACCGTATAATTATATTCTCTTAATAATTTGCCTGCCATTTCACAGGAATCCGCATCGTAAAATGAGATGTTTAAAGCACCTTCGCCCTTTTCTCTGTTGTGATTGATACCTATATTTTTGATACTGATTGAGTTTGCTGCCAGTATCGCTGAAATAACGGATATCGCACCGGGCTTATCCTGTATATGTACGCTGATATCATGTTTTGAAATAATGACTCCTTGGGAGTTTGAGTCAAATGAGTTTCTGTACTCTCCCGATTTTTCAAACATGTCGTTGATATAAAGACTTGATTTGTCGGACAGATGTTTGTATACATCCTCAAGCATATCAATGTATTTTCTCAGTATCTTATTTATAGGCACAGAGTTTACCATGCATATCTGCTCCCACATAATGGGAGAAGCCGCCGCAATCCTTGTTATATCCTTAAAGCCGCCTGCGGCAACTCTTTTCATCACCTCATCGCTGTAATCGTTGTCCTTTACGAGATTTACCAAAGCGGCCGCAAGTATATGCGGCAGGTGACTGACTGTAGCTACCACATTGTCATGTTTTTGATAGTCTATTACAAAAGGAATGGCCTTTATCATTGTAACAATATCTGTCAGTACATCAAGTTTTTCTTTTGGAGTCTTTGATGAAGGCGTAATCATATAGTAGGCATTTTTCCAAAAAGCAGCGCATCCGACGCCGCATAGCCCGTTTTTTTCGGAACCCTGCCATAGGATGACCGCCTATAAAAACTTCTTCCATATCAAGCTTTTTTGCAAGATTATGAATGGATGATTTTGTGGAACCTACATCCGTTACTATACTTTCTTTCTTAATATAAGGCTTTATATTTTCAAGGTAGTACTCATTAAACTCTACAGGAGTACATAAAAAGATAATGTCACATTCTGAAAGCGAGGTATCTATATCCTCCAAAATAACATCAATTACTCCGTCACTTTTTACCCTTTGAAAGTTCAAGGCTGTTATTTGTATAGGCATAGATTTTTTTTGATATAGGTCTGTATTTTTTTATTGCCCTTGCTATGGAGCCGCCTATAAGCCCAAAGCCTATGAAGGCTATGTTATTGTACTTCATAATTCTCCGTTTCGCTTAACTTTGACATATGAAGTCTATTACATTTAAAGTCATTAGTCAACAATTTTACTTTTAATGATTTAAAGTGATAAAAGAAAAAAAGGAGATTGTATACTATTTAACTTTACTAAAATGGTATAATTGCACCAAAATATTATAAAATATTCTAACAATTTAACTATAAAAAAACTGTAAAATACATTGTATAAATTGAATATAAAACTTGAAATTTTATTGTTTGTTTAGTAAAATATCTTTATCAGAAAGTCTATTGACGAAAAAGGAGGGATTCTCTTATGAAGGTTTATGAAACTAAACAAATTCGTAATGTCGTATTACTTGGTCATGGAGGCTCGGGCAAGACTACAGTGGCGGAGGCTATGAGCTTTGTAGCGGGAAATATTTCCAAGATGGGAAGTATTTCAAGCGGAAATACCATAAGCGACTATGACAAGGAAGAAATAAAAAGAGGTTTTTCCATCAGTACTTCTTTGGTTCCGGTAGAATATGAGGGCGAATCCGGAAGCTTGAAGATAAATCTTTTGGATACTCCGGGATATTTTGACTTTGTAGGCGAGGTGGAAGAAGCCGTATCTGCTGCAGATGCAGCCATCATTGTAGTCAATTGTAAAGCGGGAATAGAAGTAGGTACCGTAAAAGCATGGGAAATTTGTGAGGAGTACGGATTACCGAGAATATTCTTTGTAACAAATATGGATGATGATAAGGCGAGCTATCGTGAACTGCTTTTGAAGCTTGAGACACGCTTCGGAAGAAAAGTGGCTCCATTCCATCTTCCAATCAGAGAAAATGAAAAATTCGTGGGATTTGTAAATGTTGTAAAGATGAAAGGTAGAAGATTTACACATTTATCAGATTATGTTGAGTGTGAGATACCTGACTATGTAGAGGCAAACCTTAAGATTGCGAGAGAAGCGCTTATGGAGGCTGTTGCAGAGACAAGTGAAGAGTATATGGAAAGATATCTCTCAGGTGAAGGCTTCAGTGATGAAGAGATTTCAGGCGCACTCAAGGATAATATTTGCAACGGAGATATAGTGCCTGTTATGATGGGTTCGGGAATAGATGCACAAGGATTTAAGGCACTTATGATGGCTATTGAAAAGTATTTCCCATCACCTGATTTTAAGGAATGTGTAGGTGTGGATGTAAGCAACGGCGAGCATTTCACAGCAAAGTACAACAAGGATGTTTCACTGTCAGCAAGAGTGTTTAAGACAATAGTCGATCCGTTTATCGGAAAGTATTCACTGGTTAAGGTATGTACAGGTACACTTAAGCCTGACAGTGCAATCTATAATGTAGGTAAGGAAACGGAAGAAAAGTCCGGAAAGATATATGTACTCAGAGGTAAGAGCGCCATAGAAGTACCTGAGCTTGTAGCAGGTGATATCGGCGCCATGGCAAAACTTAGTGTGACAACAACAGGTGATACTATCGCACTTAAGAGCGCTCCTATACTTTATCACGGTCCGAAGATTTCATCACCGTATACATGTATGAGATATAAGATAGTGAACAAGGGTGAAGAGGATAAACTTTCATCAGGTTTGTCAAAGCTTATGGAAGAGGATTTGACTCTAAAGCATGTAAACGATACTGCAAACAGACAGACTCTTATATACGGTATAGGCGACCAGCAGCTTGAAGTTGTGGTTAGTAAACTTTTAGACAGATATAAGGTTAAGATAGAGCTTTCAAGACCTAAGGTAGCCTTCAAAGAGACTATCAGACAAAAGGTTGAAGCGGCAGGAAGATATAAGAAGCAGTCAGGCGGACACGGACAGTTCGGTGATGTTAAGATGAGCTTTGAACCTTCAGGAGATCTTGAAAAGCCGTATGTATTTGAGGAGACCATATTCGGAGGTTCCGTTCCGAAAAACTATTTCCCTGCTGTAGAAAAAGGTGTTGCGGAGTGCTGTATTAAGGGACCTTTGGCGGCATATCCTGTAGTAGGTGTTAAGGCTGTGCTTTTGGACGGTTCATACCACCCTGTAGATTCATCGGAGATGGCATTTAAGATGGCTGCAACCATTGCGTTTAAGGACGGATTTATGAAGGCCGCTCCTGTACTCTTGGAGCCTATATATACAGTCAGCGTAATAGTACCTGACAAGTTCACAGGTGATGTTATGGGAGATCTTAATAAGAGACGCGGCAGAGTACTCGGTATGGAGTCCGTCAACCACGGTAAGCAGCTTATTAAGGCTGATGTTCCTATGCTTGAAATGTTCGGATACAATACGGAGCTTCGTTCCATGACAGGAGGTATGGGTGTGTTCAGCTATGAGTTTGCAAGATATGAGCAGACTCCGGGTGATATCCAGAAAAAAGAGGTTGAGGCCAGAGCTTCAAAGCTTGATGCCGATGCCGAATAATATATTGATTTAATAATTGGGGCTGTCGCTATGTAGCTTTAAAGCGACAGCCCCTTTTTTAAGATAATGTTTCTTTTGTGCATCGCTTTTATTACAGCTCCAAACTGTTGTGTAATTATCATTTTTAAAATAATAAAATAATCTGTAGCATCCTTGTAAGAATTCTTACTATAATGTTACAGATTAAATAAAGGGGTTGAAAATTTTTTCATATGGGTCTATATTAGTGCCAACGAAATAAAGTTTATAAAAAAGGAGATATCATTCATGCGTTTATCAAACATTAAAAAGGTAGTCGTTTCAGTAGGCTTGGCTTTAGGCTTGGTTTCAGGCAGTATGGTGGCTTTCGGTGCACCTTCACAGGTTATCACACCGGGTCAGTCAACAGCAGCTACCGCTCTAGGAGGTGTTAATTCACAGGTTATCGAAAACGGTAACAAAAGAATAGTTATCGTTGGTGAGGGACAGGAGGTACCTTCACATGTTATCACACCGGGTCAGTCAACAGTAGTTACCAATCCAGGAGGTGTTAATTCACAGGTTATCGAAGACGGTAACACAAGAATAGTTATCGTTGGTGAGGGACAGAAGGCACCTTCACAGGTTATCACACCCGGTGCAGCTACAAACACACAGATCAGAAGAGCTACTTTCAGCAATGCAACAGTTTCAAATGCAACACGTTCTAATGCTTCATCATCAAGTTCTTCATCAAGCAGAGGAAGATCATCAGGTTCAAGCTACGGCGGTGGAAGTGCAAGACCTGTAAGCACAAACAATACAAATACTACAAACAATGTAGGACCTAACGGAAACTCATACAACTCAAATACAGCTAACACAAATACAAGAAATGTAGGACCTGCAGGCGCTAACAACAACGGTGCAACAAAGGGAGATGTTACAGCAGCTAAGAGAGGCAGATTGAATGTTCCAAAGACAGCAGATGCTTCAGCAATGGGATTATATGCTGCATTACTTGGTCTTTCAGCTGTAGGCGGCGCTCTTGTAGTAGCTACAAAGAAGAAAGAAAACTAATTTAGATATATTTTTAAGTCTATAGTGTATAAGATTTTTAGGCAGGCTATATAGCCTGCCTTTTTGTGTTTTTTTATATTTAAAATTGGCTGTTTCTTATAAAAAACATTAAATTGGTGAAGGAATGGCGTACCTGACTTTATTTTATATATTATATATAGTAAAATATAACTGCTCATTGAGGCGGTTATCCGTCTCTTAACAAAGGATTTATTTAGTGGAGGAATATTGTGAGAGGTGTTGAAACAAGAATTCAGGAAATAAGGCACAGAATCTTTAGGGAAGTTGCAAGAATGGCATACCACACGGAGTGGCCTGTGGATAAGAGAATAGAAGAACTTCCGTATAAGATCATTCCGGGCGAGGTTGGAAATTTTAGAAACAATGTTTCCTGGAGAGAGCTATAGTCGGAGAGAGATTAAGACTTGCTATGGGATTGCCTTACAGAAGTGCGGCAAATCATGCTCCGCTTTCAGAGGGTATAGAACTGGCTGATAAGGCTGAAACATATTATACACCACCGTTGATCAATATTATAAAGTTTGCCTGTCACGGCTGTGTGGAAAAAAGAGTCTATGTTACCAACGGCTGTCAGGGTTGTCTTGCACATCCTTGTGCCGAAGTTTGTCCTACAGGTGCGGTAAGTATCGACAAAGAGAGCGGATTTTCAAGCATCAATCAGGAAAAGTGTATCAAATGCGGAAGATGCGCAAATGTCTGTGCTTACAATGCCATAATCATACAGACAAGACCTTGTGCGGCTTCATGCGGTATGGATGCTATTTCTTCAGATGAGAACGGCAAGGCGGATATCGACTACGACAAATGTGTATCCTGTGGACAATGCCTTGTAAACTGTCCTTTCGGCGCTATCTCGGACAAGTCACAGATTTTCCAGACTATAAGAGCTATACAGTCGGGAGAGAGAGTATATGCGGCGATTGCACCTGCATTCGTAGGACAGTTCGGACCTAAGGTTACACCGGGGAAAACTTCGTGCGGCTATGAAAGCGCTAGGATTTGCGGATGTATTTGAAGTTGCAATAGGTGCCGACCTTTGTGCTACTCAAGAGGCCGAGGATTTCCTTTCGGAGGTTCCTGAAAAGTTGCCTTTTATGGGTACATCATGTTGTCCTTCATGGGCATTGATGGCAAAGAAGGTATTCCCTGATCAGGCAAATTGTATATCAATGGCGCTTACACCTATGACACTGACAGCCAGACTTATAAAGAAACATCATCCTGATGGTAAGGTTGTATTTATAGGACCTTGCTCGGCAAAGAAGCTTGAGGCTATGTGGACAGAGGTTAGAAGTGAAGTGGACTTTGTACTGACATTTGAGGAGATGGCGGGAATCTTTGATGCAAAGCATATAGATATTGAAAATCTGAATGAAGATCCTAACGGTGTCAACGACGCTTCTACAGCCGGAAGAAACTTCGCCGTAGCGGGAGGAGTTGCAAAGGCGGTAGTAGGTGTTATAAAGAAGCAATATCCTGACAAAGAAGTCAAGGTTATGAATGCCGAGGGATTGGTTGACTGCAGGAAGATGGTAATGATGGCAAAGGCAGGAAAATATCCGGGATATCTTCTTGAGGGTATGGCTTGTCCGGGAGGCTGTGTTGCAGGACCGGGTACAATGCAAAATATCAAGAAGTCACAGGGAGCCATAAACCAGTACGCGTCAAAAGCAAGCCATATAGTGGCAAGTGAAACCGAATCCGTAAAGGAACTTGATAAATTGGTTGAATAAAAATAAAGTTATTAGCACTTGAGTTACTCGAGTGCTAATTTTTTATTGACATTTGTATTTTGGTTGATATAATAGATATATCAGGCAAATGTGAAGCATTTGCTAATTTATTTGAGAGGTGATGACATGAAAAAGGGAAATTTATCAATAAACAGTGAAAATATTTTTTTCCGATTATAAAAAAATGGCTGTATTCAGATCATGATATATTTGTTAGAGAGTTGATATCAAATGCAACAGATGCAATAACAAAACTTAAAAAATTAAGTCTTGCAGGCGAGTTTACAAAGCCTGAAGATGAAAAGTATAAGATTGAGGTTGAAATCAGTCCTAAGCAAAAGATTATCCGTTTTATTGACAACGGTATAGGTATGACTGAGGAAGAAGTGGAAAAGTATATCAATCAGATAGCTTTTTCAGGTGCTGTCGACTTTATAGAAAAGTATAAAGACAAGGCAAATGAAGAGCAGATAATAGGACATTTCGGACTAGGATTTTATTCCGCATTTATGGTTGCCGATAAGGTTACTATAGATACCTTATCATATAAGGAAGGCTCAAAGCCTGTTCACTGGGTAAGTGACGGCGGACTTGAGTTTGAAATGGGTGAAGGAGATAAAGCCACAAGAGGAACTTCTATTACACTTACTCTGAATGAGAACTGCCACGAGTTTGCAAATGAGTTCAGAGTAAGAGAAATTTTAAATAAATACTGTTCATTTATGCCTGAGGAGATTTTCCTAAAGGATATTGATGCAGAGGAATCTACCGAGACAATAGACAGTTCGGAACTTTTGGATACGGACACCGTGATAGAGAATATCATAGAGCCTGCAAAGACTGAGGAAAAGGAGAAAGAAGACGGTACCAAGGAAGTTGTGGAAGTTGAACCTGCAAAGGAAAAGGTAAAAATAGTAAAACGCCCTGTACCGATCAATGATATACATCCGCTTTGGACAAAGCATCCTAACGAGTGCAGTGACGAGGAGTATATTGAATTCTACAGAAAAGTGTTTATGGACTACAAGGAGCCGCTTTTCTGGATTCATTTGAATATGGATTATCCTTTCAATCTGAAGGGTATACTTTATTTCCCTAAGATAAACAGTGAGTATGACTCTATAGAGGGCACTATAAAGCTTTACAACAATCAGGTATTTATTGCAGACAATATAAAAGAGGTTATTCCTGAGTTTTTATTGCTGTTAAAGGGTGTAATAGACAGTGCGGATATTCCTCTTAATGTATCGAGATCTGCGCTGCAAAATGACGGTTCTGTAAAGAAAATCTCAGAGTATATTGCAAAGAAGGTGGCGGACAAGCTTTCCGGAATGTGTAAGACCGAGAGAGATAAGTATGAGAAGTACTGGGATGATATAGCACCTTTTATAAAGTACGGATACTTAAAAGATGAGAAGTTCGGTAAGAAGGTGGAAGAATACATTCTATTTAAGACCATAAACGACAAATACCTTACAGTTGATGAACTTATAAAAGAAAATAAGACTGACGAGCCAAAGGATTTAGCCGATGAGAAATCTGCCGGTGATGAAGAGGCAAAGGAAAATGAAGAGAAAAAGACCGAAATCTTCTATGTAAATGATGTAAAAGAGCAGAGTCAGTATGTAAATATCTTCAAGTCGGCAGGTAAGGATGCGGTGGTACTTCCACACAGTATAGATGTACCTTTTATATCAACTCTTGAAATGAAGAGAGGAGATGTAAAGTTCTTAAGAATCGACTCCGATGTCAGCGATGATATGAGAAGTGAGGATGTAAGCGAGGAGTCAAAGAAGGCTTACGATGAATTATGTGAGAAGGTAAAGGGTGCACTTCATAATGATAAGCTTAAGGTAAGCGTACAGCATCTGAAGAATGATGAAATTTCTTCAGTTATTACGATATCTGAAGAGAGCAGAAGAATGCAGGAGATGATGAAGCAGTACGGTATGATGGGAATGGACCCTTCTATGTTTGGCGGCGAAGGAGAGACATTTGTACTTAATGCAAATCATCCGCTTGTAAAGGAGTTATTATCAGACAGTCATGAAGAATATTTTGATATGATTTGTGAACAGCTTTATGATATGGCTTCAATATCACACAGTCCGCTCTCACCTGAAAGAATGACTGCATTTATAAAAAGAAGCAATGAACTTATGTTAAAACTTAAATAAAAATAGGGGCTGTCTGATTGACAGCCCCTTTTGTATGTTATTCAACACCTACCATAACAGATGTAGCTTTTACAATGGCATATGCTTCCTTACCTACGGCAAGCTCAAGCTCTTCTACAGCATTTTTTGATATTGTAGAAGTGAATACACCTATCTTAGTCTCAAGAGTTACGATATCATTTACGGCACCTACCTGAATATTCTTTACTGTACCTTTGAATTTGTTTCTTGCAGATATCTTCGGAAGCTCAGTTGCAATCATAACCTCTGTAGCCTTGATAATGGCAACAGCTTCAACACCCTCTTTAAGTCCCAATTCCTTGATGGCATTCATTGAAATAGTGGATGAAACAATCTCATCGTTTACCTTAATAGATACGATGCCGTTTACAGCACCTTCGTTAACGTTAGTAACAATTCCTTTGAATTGATTTCTTGCGCTTAATTTCATTTTGTAAAACCCCTTTTGCAAATAATTTACATAAAGCGTATTGCCTTATACATTTAAAGATTTTACCATATAACTGTAGAAATATCAAGATATTTTTATAAAAATACGGTGAGGTATGTTAGACATATTTTTACTTATAACTTGACTTATATAGGCGGTATAATTATAATGAATGTAGTTTTTAAAACTACATTAAACGGAGTTGAGATATATGACATATAGATTGATTGGAGACAGTTGTACCGATTTGGATGATAATCTGAAGAATGATGACAATATAGTCATTGTACCTCTCACACTTGAAATCGGAGATTACAGTGTTAAAGATGATGAAAAATTTAATCAAAAAGATTTTATAAAAAGAATGGCGGAGTCGAAGATAGGAGCAAAGAGTGCCTGTCCGTCTCCTGAGGCTTTTAAAGAAGCTATGGAATGTGATACGGATATGGCTTTTGTGGTGACGCTTTCAGAACACTTGAGCGGAAGTTACCAAAGTGCCGAGATCGGTAAAAAGCTATATGAAGAGGAACATGACCACAAGGATATTTTGGTACTTTCTTCAAAATCGGCTTCAGCCGGCCAGTACAGACTGATGTTGGAGCTTGACAAGCTTTGTAGGCAGGGGCTTGGATTTGAGGAGATTTCAAAGAGAATCACAAAGCTTAGAGATGAGATGAAGACATACTTTGTTATTGAGACTCTTGATACATTAAGGAAAAACGGAAGACTTTCGGCAGTTACGGCATTTATAGCATCAGCCCTCAATATAAAGCCTATAATGGGTGCCGTGGACGGTGTAATAATAAAAAAAGACCAGCAAAGAGGTATGCAAAAGGCGCTTGCAAAGATGGTTGAGATAGCAGTAAAAGAGGCCGGAGATAATATATCGGAGAAGACTGTATGTATTACACACATAAATAATTTGGAGAGAGGCGAATATGTGGCTGAGCTTTTTAGAAAGTCAGGTAAGTTTAAGGATATAAAGATTGTAAACGGAGCCGGAGTAGCGACATTGTATGCAGGTGACGGAGGTATAGTCATCGCTGTAGGATAAATTAAAAGTACACAATAATAAATTGTGTACTTTTTTTGAATTTATGATAAACTAATTTTAGAAAACATGAAGTTATTTAGAGCTTGTTTTACTAATATATAGCGAGGATTTTATGAATTTACTTGATACAAAGACTGCACTGGAAAATAAAGGGCAGGATTTATTGGAGAAATTGTATACCAAGGCGGGAGTTAAGGATAATTTAAAGAGATATGAAGATGTTTTACAAGGATTTGTAAGGGAATTCGGTGAAAAAGATGTTAAACTGTTCTCATCTCGGGAAGAACGGAGATTTCAGGAAATCATACGGACCACAACAACGGCAAGGTGCTTGGAGGAAGTATAAACCTTGACTGTATAGCGGCTGCGGCGGATAACGGTTCAAATATTGTAAATATTGTGAGTGAATCATTTTCACAAAAGTTCAGTATAGATATAAACGATATAAAGCCCGGAGTGGAAAAGGTAGGAACTACGGAGTTACTTAAGGGTATTTTGGCAGGCTTTACTGAAAGAAATGCTAAGATAGGCGGATTTGACGCATATATCACAAGTAATGTGATATCAAGTGCAGGTGTAAGCTCATCTGCGGCATTTGAGACTCTTATATGTCAGATAATAAATACACTGTTCAATGACGGAAAACTTTCAAAGACGGATTATGCATATATAGGAAAGTATGCCGAGAATCACTATTGGGATAAGGCAAGCGGACTTTTGGATCAGATGTGTTGTGCCTACGGCGGACTTATCAGTATTGACTTTAAAAATCCGGATATGCCCAAGGTTACAGAGATAGATTTTGACTTTTCATCTGCAGCACATGATCTTATTATAGTTCAAACAGGAAGAGGGCATGCGGACCTTTCTGCAGATTACTCATCCATACCTGCAGAGATGAAGAAGGTGGCTGAGTATTTCGGTAAAAATACATTGTCCGAGGTGGATGAAAAGGAATTTTATAAGAATTTGCCTAAGATAAGAGAGTATGCAAATGACAGAGCGGTGCTTAGGAGTATACATTTCTTTGATGAAAATAAGAGAGTGGAAACGCAAGTGAATGCACTTGCACATAATGACTTTGATACATTCTTGAAAAATATAACCGAAAGCGGTAATTCGTCATGGAAATATCTTCAGAATGTGTATACAAACGCCGCACCGAATGAACAGGGTATTACCGTGGCACTTGCTCTTTCAGAAAGATTTTTGAAGGAGAAAAATGTAGGTGCAACCAGAGTGCATGGCGGAGGCTTTGCAGGAGTAATAATGGCAATGGTACCTGAAAAGTATAGTGACGAGTATGTTGCATATATGGACGGATTCTTAGGCGAGGGTTCTTCATATAAGATGAAGATAAGACCTTACGGGTCTATTTGCCTGAATGATTTTATTTAAGGAGGAAAATATTGGAAAAGCAATATTCGGTAGCATGTTTGATAGTGGGAATACTAAGCTGTGTACTGTGTTGTATGTGTGTAGGATTTCCGCTGGGAATAGCAGGAGTTGTACTGTTTGTACTTTCCACAAGAAACGGTAACGAAGCCGATGCAAAGGCTGTAATAGGTTTGATACTTTCAATAGTCGGATTTATACTTTCCGCAATATCTGCGGTATTTATTATTATCGCAATTTTAAATTCACCTGATACAGACAGAAACTACTATAATCATGACAGTGTATTTGACTACTTTGATTATGATAACGATTCGCTTGACTATGACGATGATTACAAAAACTTACCTTACGAATATGACAACGGTGTTTTTGAGTACAACGGAAGTGACGGACTTAACGAATTTTAATATATAAAGGATAGCGTATGAAATGCCCATTTTGCCAAGCACAGGATACAAAAGGTTATAGACTCACGCCCTGCCGACGACAACTCTTCAATAAAGAGAAGAAGGCAGTGCGAGAGCTGTAATAAGAGATTTACCACATATGAAAAGCTTGAGACAATACCTCTTATGGTAATAAAAAAAGATGAGTCCAGAGAGAACTTCGACAGGTCGAAGATAGAAGCAGGAATCATACAAAGTTGTCATAAGAGGCCTGTATCCACAGCTGAAATAAAAAAGACCGTTGATGAGATAGAAAATCAAATATATGCGATGGAAGTCAGTGAAATACCTACAAGAACGATAGGTGAACTTGTGATGGAACAACTGAAAAATCTTGATGAGGTGGCCTATGTAAGGTTTGCGTCCGTATACAGAGAATTTAAGGATGTAAGTACTTTTATGGATGAAATTACAAAGCTTTTAAAGAAATGATATTTATGAATAAACTTTTTCCGAGATTGTATAAAAAAGATATATACGATATAGACTACAGGGGGTTGTATAACAGAGGGTTTCGAGCAATACTTTTTGATATAGACAATACCTTGACCACACATGGGACAAGGGCAGACGGTTCAAATGTCGCTTTTTTCAAAAACTTGAGAGATATAGGCTTTAAGACCTGTCTTATATCAAATAATAAAGAAAAAAGGGTGCTTCCGTTTGCGAAGGCGGTAAATTCAGAGTATATTTATAAGGCAAATAAGCCTTCAAAAAGAGGATATATAAAGGCGATGGAGCTGCTTGAAGTAAAGGATACTCAGACAGTTTTTATCGGAGATCAGATTTTTACTGATATCTGGGGAGCAAACAGTGCCGGAGTGTATTCCATACTGGTGGACCCTATAAGTCCTAAAGAGGAGATACAGATAGTTTTGAAAAGATACCTTGAAAGAATTGTATTATTCTTTTATAAAAGAGCTTTAGAAAAAGGAAGAAACAATGATTAGTGCAAGTACAAGTGTATACGGTATAGTAGGCAATCCGATAGAGCACAGCCTGTCACCACTTTTACAAAACGCTCTGGCAAAAGAGATGAATATTGATATGAGCTATGTGGCATTTCATGTGACTGATAATATAAAAGCTGCAATAGACGGTGCTTATTTTCTTGGAATAAAGGGATTTAATGTCACAATTCCTTTCAAAAAAGATATGCTTAATATAGTGACCGACATAGATGAAAGAGCCAAAAAAATAGGAGCCATAAATACTCTGAAAAAAGTAGAGAGAGGATATAAGGGCTATAACACAGATATACTCGGTTTAAAGCACAGTATAAAAAATAACGGGATGAGTATCAAAGGCAAAAATGTGATACTTCTCGGTGCAGGAGGTGCGGCAAAGGCTGCACTCTATCTGGCAATAGAAGAAGGTGCAAAGTCTGTCACCATCATAAACAGAAATGTTGAGAGAGCAAATGAGCTTAAAAAAGAGGTCTGCGATACTTTTAAAAATATATCTGTAGTGTCATTGGATGAACTTAAACGAAACTTGGAAATTTTAGAGCATAACGATTATTTTGTGTTCCAGACCACCAATGTAGGTATGTACCCGAAAATTGATGAGTGCATAATAGATGATGCAGGATTCTATGAAAAATGTGAATGCGGAATTGATTTAATCTACACTCCTTTTGAGACTGTATTTATCAAAAATATGCTTAAAGCAAATAAAAGATGCATCAACGGACTTGATATGCTTATACTTCAGGGAGTTGCAAGCTTTGAGATATGGAATGATGTAAAGGTGGGACAGTCCGTAGCGGAAAAGGTGAAGGTTTTACTTACTGAAAATTTAAAAGAGAGAATGAAATGAAGATTTTGGTAATAAACGGTGTAAATATGAACTTCCTCGGTATCAGAAACAAGGAAGTCTATGGAAATAAGGACTACAATTATATTCTGAAGATGATTGAAGAAAAGGCAAAAGAGCTTAAAGTGGAAGTGGAATGCTTTCAAAGCAATCACGAGGGTGCAATAGTTGACAAGCTTCAAGAGGCATACTTTGAAGATGTGGCAGGTATTGTAATAAATCCTGCGGCATTTACCCATACAAGTGTGGCAATAAGAGATGCGCTTGAAAGTCTTGGCTGTATAAAAGTGGAAGTCCATATATCCAATATCTCCGACAGGGAGGATTTCAGGCACAGATCACTTACACAGCCTGTGTGCAACGGACAGATAGCCGGACTTGGGCTTGACGGATATACTTTGGCAATGGAATATATAGTAAAAGAATGTTACGAGGTGATAAATTTCAGCTTGATTTGAATTAAAAATTGTTATAAAAATATCGTGAGTATCGCATGAAAGTTTAGGAGGAGATATAAATGGTTTCAGCAGGTGATTTTAAAAACGGTTTGACATTGGAAATCGAGGCGGGTCAGGTTTTTCAGATTCTTGAGTTTCAGCATGTTAAGCCGGGAAAGGGAGCTGCATTCGTTCGTACAAAGATTAAGAATGTAATCACAGGTAGCGTTGTTGAGAGAACTTTCCGACCTACTGAGAAATTCCCACAGGCAAGAATTGACAGAGCGGATATGCAGTATCTGTATTCAGACGGTGATATGTACAACTTTATGAATGTAGAGACATTTGACCAGATAGCACTCAACAAGGACAAGGTCGGAGATGCACTTAAGTTTGTAAAAGAGAATGAGATGGTCAAGATTTGTTCATTCAACGGCAATGTATTTTCAGTAGAGCCGCCATTATTTGTAGAGTTGGAAATCACAGATACAGAGCCGGGATTTGCCGGAAATACAGCACAGGGAGCTACAAAGCCTGCAACAGTTGAGACAGGTGCTACCGTATATGTTCCGTTGTTTGTAAATCTTGGTGATAAGATCAAGATTGATACAAGAACAGGTGAGTATCTATCAAGAGTTTAATGATTTAGTATTTGGCGGTCTTAGGACCGTCCTTTTTTGTAACGGTTAAGTTTGAAGGCCTTTATAAAGGCTTAGGGAACAAAAAGAAAAATTAAGTGGAGAAGTATGAAGACAATTATAGAATTGATTTCAGATGAATTAAAATCCGCCTTTGCAAAATTGTATGGTGACGACAAGTACGGTAAGGTCAATATTTCAAACAGGCCTGACCTGTGTGAGTATCAGTGTAACGGTGCAATGGCGGCTGCCAAGGTGTTTAAGAAAAAACCTATTGATATTGCAAATGAAGTTGTGGAGCTTTTAAAAGAAAGTGAGAGTTTTGATAAAATAGAGGCTGTTATGCCGGGATTTATCAATATAAATATAAGTTCCTCTTTTATAGAAAAATACGTTAGGGATATGTCAAACTCTGAAAAATACGGAGTGGAACTTGACAATCCTTCAAAGAAAATAATAATCGACTACGGCGGTGCAAATGTGGCAAAGCCGCTGCATATAGGACATCTTCGTTCGGCAATTATCGGCGAGTGCCTAAAGAGAATGGGAAGATTTTTCGGAAATGAAGTGATAGCTGATGTGCATCTGGGCGACTGGGGACTTCAGATGGGACTTATAATAGAAGAGCTGAGAGAAAGAAACCCTGAGCTGGTGTATTTTAAGAAAGACTTTGACGGAGAGTATCCTAAGGAAGCGCCTTTTACATTAAACGATCTTGAAGAAATATATCCCGCAGCTTCCAAAAAGTCAAAGGCTGATGAGGACTTTAAGCAAAGGGCACAGGAAGCCACATTGGGACTTCAAAGAGGATATAAGCCATACAGAGCCATATGGCAGCATATTATGGATTTGTCTGTAGCGGATTTGAAGAAAAACTATGGTTCACTGCTGGTTGATTTTGATCTTTGGAAGGGAGAGTCGGATGCCGATCCTTATATCCCGGCTCTTATAAAGGATCTTGAAGACAGAAAGATTGCAAGAGTATCGGAGGGTGCGCTGGTTGTTGATATAGGTATGGAGGGAGATAAGAAGGAATTACCTCCATGTATTATCAGAAAGTCTGACGGTGCGGCGCTCTATGCCACATCGGATCTCGGTACCCTTGTAGAGAGGGAAAAGCTTTATTCTCCGGATGAGTATATCTATATAGCCGATAAGAGACAGGAACTTCACTATACACAGTTTTTCAGAGTGGCAAGAATAGCAGGAATTGTACCGAATAATCATGAACTTAAGTATATAGGTTTCGGTACAATAAACGGTAAGGACGGCAAGCCTCTAAAGACCAGAGACGGCGGCGTGGTTCGTCTTGAAGCCGTTATAAATGATATTGCGGACGAGGTCTTTGAAAAAATTAAACAAAGCCGAGATATATCTGATGAAGAGGCGAGAAACACCGCAAAAATTGTAGGGCTTGCAGCTATAAAGTATGCTGACCTCAGCAATCAGGCTGCAAAGGACTATATATTCGATATCGACAGGTTTACTTCATTTGAAGGAAATACAGGACCTTATATCCTATATACAATAGTAAGAATAAAGTCTATATTGGAAAAGTATTATGAAAGCAGTTCACAACAGATAAGTCTTAATGACTTGACAGCACCGCTAGAGGATATTCATAAGAAACTTTATATGGAATTGTCACAGTACAATGAGGTTATGAAGACGGCATGGGAAGAACTGGCGCCACATAGAATATGTCAGTTTATATATTCCGTTTCAAACACATTCAATTCATTCTACCATGAGATAAAGATACTTACAGAGGCTGATGAAAAAAAGAAAAAGAGTTATCTGGCAACTATTCTGTTAACAAAGGAAATACTTGAAACAGCTATAAACTTACTCGGAATAGAAGCACCTGATAAGATGTAATAAAAAAACTATCGCTTTTTGGGATCAAAGGCGGTAGTTTTTGATTTCAAAAAAATATTTTTGCTATATTATTTTTTTATTTAGATTGAAATTATATGTATAAAATTATAGACTAAGTGTAGTATAGTAAAGAGATGATATATAGGTTTATATTACATAATATTTTTGCAATAGATACATAAGGTATATAATTTTATACAATGTATGCAAAAAAAGTGCAATATAAATACTTAATAATCATCTTTAAGTTTGTACAAATATGGTATAATAAAGAAAAAAATGTGGGTGATAAAAATGCTTTTGACGGTGATATACCGAATGACTAAGAATTTTTGCGGCTTCTTGGTTTATTTGTGTTTTAAGAGATTATGATTTGCTTTAGTAATCTGCTTGTGAGTTGACATTATATGTACTTGTATATTGCTTTAAATTACATTTTTTACCCGGATAGGAAGAGGAGAAAAATATGGGATTAGCTACATTTATTGGTGGTGTGCATCCGTATGAAGGTAAGGAACTTTCAATGGAACACCCTATAACAGTGCTACAACCAAAGGGTACCGAGATGGTCTTTCCGTTAGTTCAACATATCGGTGCACCTGCAAAACCTTTGGTGGCTGTCGGAGATGAAGTGCTGGTCGGACAAATCATTGCAGAGGCAGGAGGATTTATTTCAGCCAATGTAGTAAGCTCAGTGTCCGGAAAAGTGAAAAAAATCGAGCCGAGAAGAGTCGCTAACGGTTCAATGGTGAATTCCGTTATCATCGAAGATGATAAAGAGTACCGTGCAATAGAAGGTTTCGGAGAAAAAAGAGATTACACCAAGCTTTCTAAGGATGAAATCAGAAACATAGTGAAAGCGGCAGGCATAGTAGGTCTCGGAGGTGCAGGATTCCCTACACATGTAAAGCTTTCACCGAAGAATGAAAATGAGATTGATTATATCATTGTAAACGGTGCAGAGTGTGAGCCTTATCTTACAAGCGACTACAGACTTATGATGGAAGAACCTGAAAAAATAGTCGGAGGACTGAAGGTTATACTTCAACTTTTCCCTAATGCAAAGGGTATTATAGGAATTGAAAATAATAAGCCTAAAGCTATTGAAAAACTTAGAGAACTTGTGAAAAACGAGTCCAAGATAGAAGTGGTGGAGCTTTATACAAAGTATCCTCAAGGCGGTGAGCGTTCACTTATCTATGCCTGTACAGGAAGAAAGCTAAACTCAAGTAAGTTGCCTGCGGATGTGGGATGTATAGTGGACAATACCGATACCGTTATATCCATTTATAATGCGGTAGTGGAGTCTACACCGCTTATCAGAAGAATTGTTACAATAACAGGTGATGCGATTACAACACCGCAGAACTTTAAAGTCAGAACAGGTATGAACTATCAGGAACTTATAGAGGCCGCAGGAGGCTTCAAAAAAGAGCCTAGAAAAGTTCTTTCAGGCGGACCTATGATGGGTCAGGCGCTCTTTACACTGGATATACCTGTCACAAAGGCGTCATCTTCCATAACAACATTTGTAAATGATGAAGTTGAGGATAATCCTGAGACACCTTGTATCAAATGCGGAAGATGTGTTGATGCTTGTCCAAGCTTCCTTGTTCCTGTGCTTATGATGGAAAGGCACTTGCAGATGATACCGAGGGGTTTGAGAAGTTAAACGGTATGGAATGTGTGGAATGCGGTTCATGTGCCTATGTATGTCCGGCAAAGAGACCGCTTACACAGGGATTTAAATATATGCGTCAGGCTGTAGCGGCAAAGAGAAGAGCTGCAGCAGCAAAGAAGGAGGGGAAATAATGGCAAGCAAATTTAATGTTTCATCATCTCCTCATGTAAGGGACAATTCATCTACTGCCGGTATCATGAAGGATGTCTGCATTGCAATGATTCCGACATTGGCTTTCGGATGCTTTCAATTCGGTATTTCTGCACTTATAGTTGTTATATGTACAGTTCTTTCATGTGTACTTGCTGAATACTTATATGAGAAATTTATGAATAAACCGATAACTATAGGAGATTTTTCAGCTGTAGTTACAGGACTTATATTAGCCCTCAATATGCCGCCGCAGATTCCTGTGTGGATGCCTATACTTGGCGGTGTGTTTGCAATAATAGTTGTAAAGCAGCTTTACGGAGGACTCGGTCAGAACTTTATGAATCCGGCACTTGCAGCAAGATGCTTTATGCTTATATCTTTTGCGGGAGCTATGACAAACTTCAGCTCTACGGCACTGAAGTTTGATTCAACATCAACACCTACACCGCTCGGATTTTTAAGAGCTAACGGTATAGAGAAGGCACTTGATCAGTACAAGCTTTTAAATATTTTCCTCGGCAGAATACCGGGAACAATAGGAGAGGTTTCAACAATTGCTCTTCTTATCGGTGCAATCTATTTGGTGGTAAGAAAGGTCATTTCACTTAGAATACCTCTTATATACATTGCAACAGTGGCTGTTTTTGTATTTATTTTCGGTGATCACAATCCTACAACGGTTCTTTATCATGTACTTGGCGGCGGACTTATCTTCGGTGCGTTCTTTATGGCAACAGACTATGTAAGTACTCCGGTAACAAAGATGGGACAGGTTTACTTCGCTGTATTTATAGGTATATTGACAGGATTGTTCAGACTTTTCGGAGGTAATGCGGAAGGTGTTTCATATGCAATCATTATCGGAAATATAGTTGCACCTTTGATTGAGAAAGCAACATTACCTAAGGCATTCGGAAGGGAGGCAAAGAAGGCATGAAAAAGCAATCAGGATTTATAAAAGATGCGATTATTTTATTTGCTATAACCCTTATTTCAGGACTTATACTGGGCTTTGTATATGATATTACAAAGGCACCTATAGCGGCAGCCGCAAAGGCTGCAAAGAATGAAGCTTATGCAGTGGTATTCCCGGAGGCAAAGGACTTTGAGGCAAGCGATGCCGAAACATCAAAGATTGCGGAGACTGCGGATGAAATATCAGGTAAGGGCTTCGGTCATGTAACTATTGATGAAGTTGTAGATGCAAAGGATGCCTCGGGAAACAATGTCGGAAGAGTTATTACCGCAACATCAAAGGACGAGTTACAACGGTACCGTTCAGCTTTCGGTAGGTATTAAGTCTGACGGTACGGTAGTGGGAATTACATTCCTTACATTGGCTGAGACACGGGACTTGGTATGAGAGCCGGAGAAAAAGATTTCTACCTCAGTATGCAAACAAAAAAATACAAAAGAGTTTAAGCTTGTAAAGGGCAGTGCAAGCGGTGATAATGAAATCGCTGCTATAAGCGGTTCAACCATCACAAGCAGTGCCGTTACAAATGCTGTCAATGCAGCGCTTTACTTTAATTCAATATTGGAATAAGGAGGAAATATGAACAAGATTTTAGAGCGTTTATATAACGGTATATTCAAAGAAAATCCTACCTTTGTTCTGATGTTAGGTATGTGTCCTACACTTGCAGTTACCACATCATTTGTAAATGCCGTCGGTATGGGACTTTCTACAACAGCCGTTTTAATGTTTTCAAATTTGATTATCTCAGCAATGAGAAATATAATACCTGACAGAGTGAGAATCCCTGCGTTTATAGTTATCGTTGCGTCTTTGGTTACAGTTGTACAGCTTTTAATGCAGGGCTATACACCTGAGCTTTATAAGTCACTGGGTATCTATATACCGCTTATAGTTGTTAACTGTATTATTCTCGGTAGAGCTGAGAGTTATGCTTCAAAGAACCCTGCACTCCCTTCATTCTTTGACGGACTTGGAATGGGTCTGGGATTCACAATTTCACTCTCATGTATAGGAATCGTGAGAGAGCTTATAGGTGGAGGTACTTTCTTAAAAGGATTTTTATCTGCTGCATCATTCCCGAACGGTATAGTGATTATTCCTGACGGATACAGAATTTCCATATTTGTACTTGCACCGGGTGCATTCTTTGTACTTGCGCTGCTTTCGGCATTACAAAATCATTTCAAGGCTCCAAGTGCTACAAATACAGGCAATACATCCGAGATAGCATGTGGAGGTAACTGTGCGGCTTGCTTCGGTGAGGCTAAGCTTGAAAATCATATCACTATTGATAAGGATCTTGAAAAGAAAGAACTTGAAGCAAAGAAGAAAAAAGAAGAGGCTCTTGCTAAGGCAAAGGCCGCAAAAGAAAATGCAAATGCGGGGGAGGGTAAATAATGACTCAACTGATTTTACTTTTGATTAGTGCGGCACTCGTAAACAACGTAGTGCTGAGCAGATTCTTGGGACTGTGTCCTTTCCTCGGTGTATCGAAAAAGACGGAGACTTCCGTAGGTATGGGTGCAGCGGTTATATTCGTTATCACTCTTTCAAGTATGGCGGCAAGTCTTATATATGCACATATTTTGATACCGCTGCATCTTGAATATTTGCAGACTATTGTATTTATCTTGGTTATTGCGGCTTTGGTACAGTTTGTTGAGATGGTATTAAAGAAAAATATGCCTTCACTTTATGAGGCACTCGGTGTATACCTGCCACTTATTACGACCAACTGTGCAGTGCTCGGTGTGGCACTTGACAATGTTGCAAAAGAGTACAATTTTGCACAGAGCTTGGTATATGGTGTAGGTACAGCCAGCGGTTTTGCTTTGGCAATAGTATTACTTTCAGGTGTAAGAGAGAAGATTGAACACAATGATATTCCTCACACCGTATCAGGTATGCCTATTGTCCTTATCACTGCAGGTCTTATGGCTATTGCCTTTACAGGATTCTCAGGACTTATAAAATAGGAGGAAAAATATGAACGGTGTAATTATTGCTGCGGCTGTAGTCGGTATAGTCGGTATTCTTATTGGTCTCCTACTTGGAGTTGCCAGCGAGAAGTTTAAAGTAGAGGTAGATGAAAAAGAGATAGCAGTCAGAGAAGCATTGCCGGGAAACAACTGTGGCGGTTGCGGTTATCCGGGTTGCGACGGTCTTGCAAAGGCTATTGCGGCAGGTGAGGCCCCTGTAAACAAATGTCCTGTAGGAGGGCCTCCTGTAGCAGCCGTTATCGGTGAGATTATGGGTGTAAGCGCAGGTGAAGCCGTAAAAGAGGTTGCATTTGTAAAATGTAAGGGAACTTGTGACAAAGCAAAGCAAAACTTTACATATTTCGGTATTACAGACTGTAATTCAGCTATGAATGTACCGGGTCAGGGCGGTAAGGCCTGCGGCTACGGCTGTATGGGATTCGGTTCATGTGTAAAGGCTTGTGAGTTTGATTCTATTCATATAGTGGACGGTATTGCGCTTGTAGACAGAGAAAAATGTGTTGCCTGCGGCAAATGTGTTGAGGCCTGTCCTAAGAAGCTTATCGACCTTGTACCTTATGAGACATTTACATTTGTACAGTGTAACTCACAGGATAAGGGTAAGGCGGTTAAGGAAGTATGTGAGGTAGGATGTATCGCATGTACTATGTGTGTAAAGGCTTGTGAAGACGATGCAATACATATGAACGGAAATGTTGCACTTATAGATTATTCCAAGTGTATAAACTGCGGAAAATGTGCGGCTAAGTGTCCGACCAAGGTTATTCAGGTTGTAGACGGAAAGCTTGCAATGACAGCGTAACAGACAGGTTTTAATTTAATGATGATTTTAAGAGGGGCTTACTTTAAAGTAGGCTCCTTTTTTATGAGGATAAAAATTATAAAGCGGAGATTATTGAAAGTACTTTCAGAATATTGCTACATTTCTAACAATAAAGAAACTCGGTTTCAAATTCAATACAAGAAAAACCACCCGGGAAAAAGGTGGTTTAACATTTTTAGGGGGGCCGGACAGTTAAACTGTCCGGTATGAGTATGAAAAAGCTTTGTAGTTCCAGTAATTCTGAAACCTGCATTAGCCATTCGCTAATGCTCTTATAATATAATGAATAATTGTGTCTATAATATGGAAATAAAATAAAAAAAATAATTAAGAAAAAAACAATTATAAATAAATAATAGTAATGCTTGATTTATAGAAAATTTAGGTTACAAAAAAACAGAGATTTTAGCAAAATATTTCTGTTAAATATTCAGGAAAAAAATGGAATGTTAAGTATAACTATAAGTAATATTAGAATTTAAATCTTTATATAAAACTTCTTCCGAATTTTCGTTGGACATAAGTTAAATATTGCATTATTATATATGTCGTGAATGAGAGGAGAAAAAAATGCCTATAGGAGTTATATTTTGTTCCTCATCAATTATAATTGGTGGAATATTGGGAACATTGTTCGGAAAATATTTGAGTGTTGATTTCAAGGAAAAGATAAATATGGTCTTCGGAGCCTGTGCTTTGGCAATGGGTATTACAAGTGTAATGCTTATGAAAAATATGCCGGCAGTCATATTTGCCACTGTTTTAGGTACTACAATAGGTCTTATAATTCATTTTGGAGATCTGATAAACAGGCTGGGGGTACTTTTAAAAAATCTGATATTCGGGCTTGTAAAAAGAAAAGAGAGCGATATATCGGATAAGGAATATGATGAAATGCTGCTTACAATTATAGTGCTGTTTTGTGCAGGCGGAACAGGTATCTACGGTTCTATAGTATCGGGAATGAGCGGTGATCACACTCTTCTTATATCAAAGGCAATACTTGATTTGTTTACCGCCATGATTTTTTCGTGCCTGTTGGGACCTGTGGTATCCTTTATTGCAATACCGCAGTTTATTATATTCTTTACACTGTTTTCATGCGGAGGAATGATTATGCCTTATACAACTCCTGAGATGGTTGACGATTTTAAGGCGGTAGGCGGAATAATACTTCTTGCAACAAGTTTCAGAATGATAAAGGTAAAGATGTTTCCTGTGGCCGATATGATACCGGCTATGATACTTGCAATGCCGATAAGCCATATCTGGACAACTTATATAATGCCGCTGTTGTGATTTGCGGCATTGACATAATATCTACAAGTGATTATAATATCCCTAGTTATAAAGACTGAGACGGAGAGAGTAGTTCTTGGCAGAAGTTTTAGCGAGCCGGTGACGGTGTGAGACCGGTATGGAGTCAAGAGTGAAAATCACTCCCGAGTTGCCACCTGAAATACCAGTAGGGTGAGCCGGATTCCCCGTTATAGGAACACATATGACAGTATGTTGTAAAGGTGGTTTATAAGTTTTTGACTTGTCCTGTTACAGGGACAGGTCTTTTTTATAATCCGGCTTACAAAGAAAGGATTTTTATGTATAAAAAGGTACCTACAGATCTAAAGTTTGTGGAGAGAGAAAGAGAAGTTGAAAAGTTTTGGCGTGACAACCATATTTTTGAAAAGAGTATCGAAGACAGAAAAGATGCTCCGACATATATGTTCTATGACGGACCGCCTACAGCCAACGGAAAGCCGCATATAGGACACGCACTCACAAGAGTTATCAAGGATATGATTCCGAGATACAGGACAATGAAAGGCTACAAAGTTCCGAGAAAAGCAGGCTGGGATACACATGGACTTCCTGTAGAGATAGAAGTTGAGAAGGAACTCGGCATCAACGGAAAAGAGCAGATAGAAAAATACGGAGTTGCACCTTTTATAGAGAAGTGTAAAGAGTCTGTTTGGAAGTATAAGAGCATGTGGGAGCAGTTCTCAAATGTAATAGGCTTCTGGGCGGATATGGACGACCCGTATGTAACATACCACAACTCATATATAGAGTCTGAGTGGTGGGCACTCAAGCAGATTTGGGATAAGGGACTCCTTTATAAAGGATTTAAGGTGGTACCGTACTGCCCAAGATGCGGAACACCGCTTTCAAGCCATGAGGTTGCACAGGGATATAAGGATGTAAAGGAAAGATCCGCTATAGTCAGATTTAAGAAAAAGGGTGAGGATGTATACTTCCTTGCATGGACAACAACACCTTGGACATTACCAAGTAATGTGGCGCTCTGTGTAAATCCTGATGAAGAGTACTCTAAGGTAAAACAGGGAGATTACACATATATTCTTGCAAGTGCATTGGTTGAAACAGTTTTAAAAGAGGACTATACCGTACTAGAAAACTATAAGGGTAAGGAACTTGAAGGCATTGAGTATGAGCCGCTTTGGGGCGGCCTTAATGTAAAGGGTAAGGCATGGTATGTGGTATGTGACAACTATGTAACTCTTACAGACGGTACAGGTATTGTACATATAGCCCCTGCATTCGGTGAGGACGACTCAAGAATAGGTAGAAACTACAACCTTCCTTTTGTTCAGCTTGTGGATGCACAGGGTAATCTCACTAAGGAAACAAAGTGGGAAGGCGTATTTGTAAAGGATGCCGACAAGCTTGTATTAAAAGACCTTCAAGAAAGCGGAAAGCTCTTTGATGCACCTGTATTTGAGCACAGCTATCCGCACTGTTGGAGATGTAATACACCGCTTATCTACTATGCAAGAGAGTCCTGGTATATCAAGATGACGGCGGTAAAAGAAGATATAATAAGAAATAACAATACAATCAACTGGATACCTGAGAGTATCGGAAAGGGAAGATTCGGCGACTGGCTTGAGAATATTCAGGACTGGGCGGTATCAAGAAACAGATACTGGGGAACACCTCTTAATGTTTGGATTTGTGAATGCGGACATATGCACAGTATCGGAAGCATTGAAGAGCTTAAGTCCATGTCAAAGAACTGTCCTGAAGATATAGAACTTCACAGACCTTATATTGACGCCGTGACAATTACCTGTCCTGAGTGCGGTAAGGAGATGAAAAGAACTCCTGAAGTGCTTGATGCATGGTTTGACTCAGGTTCAATGCCTTTTGCACAGCATCATTATCCTTTTGAAAATCAGGAGAAGTTTGAAGCACAGTATCCGGCAGACTTTATCTCAGAGGCTGTGGACCAGACCAGAGGATGGTTCTACTCGCTGCTTGCAATATCGACACTGATATTTAACAGAGCGCCGTATAAGAATGTTATTGTAATGGGTCATGTGCAGGATGAAGACGGTCAGAAGATGAGCAAGTCAAAGGGAAATGCTGTAGACCCTATGGATGCACTTAACAAGTTCGGTGCGGACGCCATCAGATGGTATTTCTATGTAAATTCGGCTCCTTGGCTTCCGAACAGATTCCATGACAAGGCGGTTGAAGAGGGACAGAGAAAGTTCCTGGGTACACTTTGGAATACATATGCGTTCTATGTACTTTATGCGGATATTGACAACTTTGACCCTACAAAGTACAGCTTGGAATATGACAAACTAAGTGTAATGGATAAGTGGCTTTATCAAAGCTTAACACCTTGGTAAAGACAGTTGACGACTATCTGAGTAACTACAAGATAACGGAGACTGCAAGAGCACTTCAAAGCTTCACAGACGATATGAGTAACTGGTATGTCAGAAGATGCAGAGAGAGATTCTGGGCAAAGGGCATGGAGCAGGATAAGATAAATGCATATATGACTTTGTATACTGCACTTATCACTCTTTCAAAGATTTCAGCGCCTATGATACCTTTTATGACAGAAGAGATATATCAAAACCTTGTAAGAAGTGTGGACAAAAATGCACCTGAAAGTATCCATCTTACAGATTTCCCTAAGGTAAATGAGGAATTTATCGACAAGGATCTTGAGGTAAGTATGGACGAGGTACTTGACATAGTGGTACTTGGTAGAGCTGCAAGAAACTCGGCAAATATAAAGAACCGTCAGCCTATCGGAAATATGTATGTAAAGGCTGAGAATGTACTTAGTCCTTTCTATGTTGAGATTATAGAGGATGAGCTTAACGTTAAGGCTGTAGAGTTTAAGGATGATGTGGAAGAGTTTGTAAGTTATTCATTTAAGCCACAGTTAAAGACAGTTGGACCGAAGTACGGTAAGCTCTTGGGAAAGATAAAAGAGGTGCTTGCTTCACTTGACGGACATGCAGCGATGAAGTCTTTAAATGATACAGGAAGTGTAGACTTTGAATTTGACGGTGAGAAGGTAAGCCTTGGAAGAGAGGATCTGCTTATCGAAACTGCAAAAAATGATGACTTTGTAACAGAAGCCGACAATAAGACTACAGTTGTACTTGATATAAGACTTAGTGAAGAGCTTATTGAAGAGGGCTTTGTAAGAGAGCTTATTTCAAAGATTCAGACAATGAGAAAAGAAGCCGGCTTTGAGGTCGTTGATCATATAGTACTTTCACAGTCGGGAAATGACAGAATTGCCGAAATAATAAAGAAAAATGAAGCTGTTATCAAGAATGATACATTAGCAGATGAGATAGTTTATAACAATGTAGAGGGATACACTAAAGATTGGAACTTGAACGGAGAACACACATCTCTTGGAGTAAGTAAGAAAGGTTAGATGTACTTACGATGATGAACGCTAAGGAATTAAAAAAGGCTATAGAAGATAATGTAAAGGTATTGTACAGAAAGACTATAGACGAGGCGAGTAAAGAGCAGGTTTTTTATGCTCTTTCCTATGCCATAAAAGATACTATTATAGATGAATGGATAAATACACATAAGGCATATGATGAGCAGGATGCAAAGATTTTATACTACCTTTCAATGGAGTTTTTGATAGGCAGAGCGCTTGGCAACAATATCATAAACCTCGGCGCAAGAAAAGAAGTGGCAGAGGTTTTAGAGGAGCTCGGATTTGACCTTACAGATATAGAAGATCAGGAGAGCGATCCTGCACTTGGAAACGGCGGACTTGGAAGACTTGCCGCCTGCTTCCTTGATTCGCTTGCAACACTCAATTATCCTGCATACGGCTGCGGTATCAGATACCACTACGGTATGTTTAAGCAAAAAGATAGAAAACGGATATCAAAAAGGAAGTTCGGATGACTGGATTAAGAACGGATACCCTTTTTGAAATAAAGAGAAGCGAATATTCATATATAGTAAAGTTCGGCGGAAATGTCAGAGTCGAGAACGTAAACGGCAAAGAGAAGTTTATACAGGAAAAATTACGGTTCGGTAAAGGCTATACCTTATGATATGCCGGTACTCGGATATGAGAACGGAATGGTAAACTCACTTCGTATCTGGGATGCGGAAGCTATCACAAACTTCAGCCTTGAGCAGTTTGATAAGGGTGACTATCAAAAAGGCACTTGAGCAGGAAAAATCTTGCAAAGACTTTGGTAGAGGTGCTTTATCCTAATGACAATCATTATGCGGGTAAGGAGCTTAGATTAAAGCAGCAGTACTTCTTTATCTCAGCCAGCCTTCAAAGAGCACTTGATAAGTTCAAGTCAACTCACAGTGATATACATATGCTACCCTGATAAGGTGGTATTCCAGCTGAATGATACACATCCTACAGTGGCAATACCTGAGCTTATGAGGCTTCTTTTTGGATGAAGAAGGCCTTAACTGGGATGAGGCGTGGGATATTACAAGCAGATGTATGGCATATACCAACCACACCATCATGTCGGAGGCGCTTGAAAAATGGCCTATCGACTTGTTTAAGTCATTACTTCCGAGAGTTTATCAGATAGTGGAAGAGATAAACAGAAGATTTGTAATGCAAATAAGAGACAGATATCCGAACAATGCTGCTGAAAAAGAAAAGAAGATGGCAATACTCTATGACGGACAGGTCAGAATGGCATATATGGCAATCATAGCCGGATTTTCCGTAAACGGAGTTGCAAAGCTTCATACACAGATACTTGAGCATCAGGAACTTAAAGACTTCTATGAGATGATGCCTGAGAAGTTTAACAATAAGACTAACGGTATTACTCAAAGAAGATTCCTTGCTCATGCAAATCCTCTTTTAACAGATTGGATTACAAAGAAACTTGGAAGTGATAAATTTATTACAGATTTACCACAGCTCTCAGGCTTAAAGCAGTATTTAAATGACGACAAGTCTTTGGAAGAGTTTATGGAGATCAAATATCAAAATAAATTAAGACTTGTAAAGTATATCAAGGAGCATAACGGTATAGATGTGGATCCGAATTCCATCTTTGATGTACAGGTAAAGAGACTTCATGAGTACAAGCGTCAGCTTTTAAATATCCTTCATGTAATGTATCTTTATAATAAGCTGAAGAACTCGGACGGTTTTGATATGTACCCGAGAACATTTATCTTCGGTGCCAAGGCTGCGGCAGGATACAGAAGAGCAAAGCAGACTATTAAGCTTATAAATTCAGTAGCGGATGTCATCAACAATGATAAGAGCATAAACGGTAAGATAAAGGTGGTATTCATAGAGGATTATAAGGTATCCAATGCCGAAATAATCTTTGCTGCGGCAGATGTCAGTGAGCAGATTTCCACAGCAAGTAAAGAGGCTTCAGGTACCGGAAATATGAAGTTTATGTTAAACGGTGCACCTACTTTAGGTACTATGGACGGTGCAAACGTAGAGATAGTGGAAGAAGTGGGAAGAGATAATGCGTTCATCTTCGGTCTTTCTTCAGATGAGGTAATCGCCTATGAGAACAACGGCGGATATGACCCTATGACTATCTTCAACTCCGATACTGAAATCAGAACAGTGCTTATGCAGCTTGTAAACGGATTCTATTCTCCTAACAATACCGAGGAGTTCAGGGAAATTTATGATTCACTTTTAAAGAAGCAGGGTAATGACAGAGCGGATGTATACTTTATTCTTAAGGACTTCAGAAGCTATGCCAAAGCACATGAGGAAGTGGAGAAAGCCTATAAAGATAAGAAGAGATGGGCAAAGATGGCGCTTACACAGACTGCCAACGCAGGTAAGTTCTCATCTGACAGAACTATCGAGGAGTACGTAAGAGATATTTGGCATCTCACTAAATTAAGGTTGGACAATGCAAAATAGAAAAATTTTCAGTTTTGATATTGATATGACACTTTTGGAGCATAAGACTTACAAGATAACCCCTTCGGCTCTTTTGGCTATAGAAAGATTAAAAGAGCAGGGGCATATCATAGTACTTGCTACCGGAAGAAATCCTGAAAACAGTGACAGTAAGCAGTTTGTAGATATAGTAACGCCTGATGCGGTAATAGGACTTAACGGCACCTTGGTAAAGGTAGGAGAAGAAAAGCTTTTTGAACATTTTTTTGACAAGGATGTTTTAAAAAAGCTTGCAAAGTTTGTAGAAGGTAAGGACTGCTCATTGGGCCTTACCTTGGAAGATAAGGACTATTACTTCAATCAAAATGTAATAGATGATTATGACAAAAAGAGATGGGGGGAGAGCTTCAGAAAGTTTTACCCTCCGGAAAAGCTGTTTGATTTGCCTGTAAGGACACTTACATATGTAGGTCCTCCAAGCGGCGCAAGGGAGATAGAAGAAAACTTCCCTACTCTTAAGCTTCCGCTTTTTGCAGGAATGTTCGGAGCGGATGTCATAGAAAAATGTGCAAGCAAGGCCGAGGGCTTGAAGTTACTGTGTAAATATTATAATATTGACATCAAGGATACGGTTGCCTTCGGTGATTCTATGAATGACAAGGAAATAATAGAGGAGTCGGGACTTGGAATAGCTATGGGCAATGCAATAGGGGAACTAAAAAAATATGCGGACTATGTTACCGATGATATTACAGATAACGGAGTCTTTAATGCATTGGTAAAATTTGGCTTTATAAATACTTAATATATATAAGTAACAGCTCTGTAAATAAGATTATCGGTTCGTTTTGTAGCGATTTGATAAACTTATATTATGCAGGGCTTTTACAAAAGGAGCATTATGAAACAGACAATTGTTGATTTAAGAAAAGTAATGCAAAGAGAGGGGATAGACGCATGGATATCCCCTTCTTCTGATGCACATCAAAGTGAATATCCTACAGAATATGACAAATGTAGGAGATTTTTAAGCGGTTTTACAGGAAGTGCGGGCACACTTCTTGTAATGAAGGAAGAAGCTTATCTTTGGACAGACGGAAGATATTTTTTGCAGGCGGAAAGTGAGCTTAAGGACTCAGGTATTACACTTATGAAGATGGGAGAGCCGGGAGTACCTACTTTGGATGAATTGCTTGAAAAAAAGCTAAAGAGCGGTGAAGTACTCGGATTTAACGGTTCGGTACTCAGCTTTTCAGAGGGCAAGGTCATTGCAGGCAAGGTGGTAAAAAACGGTGTTAAGCTAAAAATCGGAAAAGATATCACAAATGAAGTATGGCTTGACAGACCTGAAAGACCGCATACAAAGGTATTTATATTGGATGAAAAGTATGCCGGAAAGTCGGCAAGTACCAAGATAAACGAAGTCAGAGAGAGGATGAACGGAAAGGACTTGCTTATAATCTCCTCACTGTCCGATATCGCATGGCTCACAAACCTCAGAGCTTTTGATATACAGTGTAATCCGCTGTTTTTATCTTATTTCATACTTGAAAAGGACAGAGCGACAATCTTTATACAGGATAAGTCACTGACTGACGAAGTAAGGGAATACCTTAAGAAAAACGGTATTGATATAAAGCCTTATGACGATTTTGATGAGACCGTGGCAGGTATTTCTCACAAAGAGATACTCTTTGATGAGGCTGATGTAAGCTATAAGACTTTTATTTCAATAAGCAAAAAAGAAAACGCCAATAAGCTCTACTCAGTGCTAAGTCCTGTAACATATCTGAAAAATATAAAGAGCGAGGTGGAAGTTGCCAATACAAAGAAGTCACATCTAAGAGACGGCGTATATATGGCAAAGTATATCTATTGGCTGAAAAATCAGGTAAAAAACGGAGCCGACCTTACAGAAAAGACAGCTTCAGACTACCTTGACAATCTAAGAAGAGAGGATGAACTCTTCCTTGACTTAAGCTTCCCGACTATCTCAGGATATGCGGACAACGGTGCGATAGTTCACTATGAGGCCGAGTATGAGACTGCAAAGAAGCTTGAAGCTAAAGGGCTTTATTTGTTTGATTCAGGTGCCACATATAAGGACGGCACCACAGATGTTACAAGAACAATTTCTCTTGGAGAAAATACCTATGAAGAGAAGCTTCATTACACCTTTGGTAACCATCGGAATGCTTAGACTTTTAAATACCAAATTTAAAAGAGGAGCTATAGGTGTAAGCCTTGATATAAAGGCAAGAGAGGCGCTTTGGGATTACGGACTTGACTATAATCACGGTACAGGTCACGGTGTAGGCTTTGTAAATACTGTACATGAGATGCCTACATCTATCAGAAACAAGATAAATAAAGATGTATACAGAAATCTTGAGTTTGAGCCGGGAATGATAATGAGTGATGAGCCGGGCGTATATATAAGCGGCAAGCACGGTATCAGAATGGAAATTTTGATGACTGTAGTGGACAAGGGAGAAGGATTTTTAGGATTTGAACCGCTTACAATGGCACCTATTGACAATGAGCCGCTTTTGGTAGATGTAATGACAAAGAGAGATATAGAATTTTATAATAATTATCAAAAACAAGTCTATGATTCCATATCCGGCGGATTAAATGAAGAAGAGAAGGCATGGCTGAAAGAAGTAACAAAGGAAATTTAAAGTTCAAAAAGGATTTAAAATGCAGTGTCGCAAAAAAATGCGGAGGCTGCGATTATATAAACAGCCCATATGATAAGCATGTCAAAGAAAAGCTTGAGAAGGCAAATTCTTTGATAAAAAAATATGGCAAGTTTGACGGGATTGTCTCAATGGACAATCCCTATCATTATAGAAACAAAGTAAGTGCGGTTTTCGGATTTGAAAACAAGAAAATCATTGCAGGAACTTACGAAAAAAACTCACATAGAGTGGTAGATACAAAAAACTGCCTTATTGAAGATGAGAAGGCAAGCAGTATTATACAGACTATCAAGAAAATGTGTGTTTCATTTAAAATAAAGGCATATGACGAGGACACAGGTTTTGGATTTTTACGCCATGTACTGATACGTGTAGGAAAGAAAAGCGGTCAGATTATGGTGGTTTTGGTGACCTCAAATGTAATATTCCCAAATAAGAATGCCTTTATAAAGGTACTTAGAGGAGAACATCCTGAGATAACCACCATAGTTCAAAATATAAACAATAAAAACACCAGTATGGTACTTGGTGACAGAGAAATAGTGATGTATGGTAAGGGTTATATCACAGATGAACTCTGTGGCCTTACATTTAAAATTTCACCTAAGTCATTCTATCAGGTAAACCGAGACCAAACAGAGAAGCTATATTCTCAAGCAATAGAGTATGCAAACCTTAATGGAGATGAAGTGCTTTGGATGCATACTCAGGTATAGGTACTATCGGACTGATTGCTTCAAAGTCCGTAAAGGAAGTAATATCTGTGGAGCTGAATAAGGATGCCCACAAAGATGCCATCACCAATGCAAAGATAAATAATATAAAGAATGTGAAGTTTTATAATGCAGATGCAACAGCATTTATAAATGACCTGGCGGCAGCCGGAGAGAAGATAGATGTGGTGATCTTAGATCCCCCAAGAACAGGATCTACGGAGGAGTTTATAGCTGCAGTAGGTAGGCTTAAGCCAAAGAAGGTAGTGTATGTTTCCTGTAATCCGGAGACACTTGCGAGGGATTTGGAGGTTTTCAAAAAGCAAAGGTACAGGTTTGAGAAGGGGATGGTGTTTGATTGCTTTTGTCATACGAGGCATGCGGAAGTGGTTGTGTTGATGTCAAGGGTGGAAAAGTAAGAGTGTTGAAAGTGTAGAGAACAAGGGGTTCTGCGTATTTTACTGATTTGCAGAATGGCAGAACCCTTATGAAATAAGCACTTGACGGGAACATATCAACCGTAAAAAAGGTGTATAGTTGAGTTGACAGGATTACTTTGGTGTAGGTTGAGTTGATAGGAATGTTTTAAAAATAGACTAATCATCATATAATAAAAGCATTGGAATGATGAATAGCCTTAAAGTATTACAGACCGATTGACCACTCAACGTTATAAATATTTGAATTTTCTTTTGATGGAGTAAAAGATATCAACATCCAATCTTCACTTTTAAAATTAGAATTATCTTCGTACAATTGTTGAAGAGTAAGGCTAATTAGTATGACAGTGAAGGTATATATTTGTTTAGCATTTGTTAATGTTCTTATGATTTTTATTTGTTACGACAGTATCATAAAAGCATTTCTTGTTGAAATCTTTTTTTCTTCATGAGATTCAAGATTATCAACGCATATATCTGCATAAGGGATGCATCGGTCTTGCCTCTGGGTATAAGTGGATAATTGTTTCCTTAGTTCTTTTTTTATTGATGAGGGACAATTTTCATAGCTGATGGAAACGTGTAATATTGGTCCTTTATTCATAATGATACCTCATTCGGTAGCATCATATGTTAACTTATATATTGAACAAATAAATAGGAATTTACCCAGTACCGAATATGTTTACAAAAAGAAAGGAAAAAAACAATGTCAGAATTTCAAGACTATTTTTTAAATGTTACTTTGTTTAAGCATCAGCTAATTATATTGAGTCGCTATGAAATATACCCTATTCCCGAGGAACTACAAGCAAATAGGGATATTACTGTTAAAATATTGGATGGAAATGATGAAAAAACATTCACTGGTTGTCATATTGATATTACAAAACATAGACGCCTTCGATTACCATTAGAGGTTATGATGTGGGTAAAAAAGGAGTTTCCATTTTCGGCTGCTTATTTTATGAATGAAAGTGCTAAGTCGATTTGGAAGAAAGAAGATAGAAAAGTTTTTTTAAAAACCATTCAGTACGGAGAACAGCTAGAAACTCCTGCAGAAACATTGCTGCTGTCCTGGGTAACTGGAGAACAGCCGTATCTATATCTGAAGGTGGGTTTTCAAATCAAAAAGATAATGCAGCAAAAGTATTATCTGCAAAAGCAATGTCCACTGTGCTTCCGTATATTTTTTCTAGCGTTCAGAATACGTCGTATATGGCATCTAAAAATGATGGCAGAAAATGTTATATTATAGATTTCGCAACACCTTGGATTTCTGCATCGGATTACGATAGTACGGCATTTTCGCATCCAGGTATATATCTTTTACGCAGAAAAGAACAAGGCCAATATTTTTATTATGTTGGCAAAGCAGCTGACATTAAGAATCGCATTGTGACAGACAAGAAAGCAGTTTTCCATCCTCAGGAAAAAGGTGAAGAAAACAAGCAATATGATGATATCTGCTGCGTTTCTATTAATATGGATTCTATCAAGAGTTTATATGGAGCATTAGATGATTCCACAAAAACTCCGAATAATAATCCAGGAGTAGTTGGTGGAAGCGACATAGATAATGCACTTTATGCGGTGGAAGACTTAGTAATCCATACCATAAGCATGATATTGAAAAGTGAAGGGAAAGAGTTGGACAATATTCAGTATCGTAAATATACCAGCGAAGTCTTACAAAGGTGAGGTCTTGAATGTTAAAGGGTGTTCCACGATATCAAATTCCAATTTGTCTTTCGCTTTATGTAGAATTATTTGGAGGTATTAAGATTGAAAATGAAAAGTAGAGGGTATCCATTACCTTAATCGCATCGCAAACAAGCCATCTTTCGGTGGCTGCTTTAAAAATTGAATATTAAGAGTTAAGGCTATGCAGTTGCTGACTTGATTTTATAACCTTGATTTCTTGCGATGATAATTGCCTGTTCTACCGTGATTTCCCAGTTGGCAGGAGGCAAATCGAGTTTTCGATAAAGTTCCGCATTATAGTTTTAACCGTTCTTAAGCATATGATATAATGTAGTCAGAAGCGTTCTTGCAAGGGCAATGATTGCTTTCTTGTGACTGCGACGCTTTTTGAGACGGAGATAACGGTTACGAATTTCTGGATGCTTTTTACTGGTAACAACAGCATTTGCACACTGGACCAGTAAAGGTTTGATATAGCATCCGGCCTTGGAAACCCGGACAGATTTTTTCTTCCCTGCACTTTCATTGTTGGTCGGAGTAAGACCGGCCCATGAGCATAAGTGTTTCGCCGAAGGAAAAGCCTACATGTTGGTACTGATTTCGGAAATAATTCCGATGGCAGTAAAGTCGCTACGGATACTTGGAGCGGTTTGGAGAATAGCAAGTTCCTAATGATAGGTAGCGGCGAGCGCAAGAATGAGTTCTTCAAGCTCTGCTTTCCGGGATTCCAGACTTTTATAATGAGCTTTGATTACCTTAAGTTTGTCGACCTGTTCCGATGTGATATAACCGTAAATAGCGTTACGGAGTTGAGGAAGTTTCTTTTTCAAACTTTTGTAAACAAGGGGGTTCAAGGTCAAAAGATGTATCTGCGGGATTTTCCAAAAGTTTATCCAGTATCGCCTGAGCAGATTTGTCGAAGGTGTCCGAAACAACGTTTCCCAACTGGATATTGGAAACCGTGAGACAGTTTTGCAAACGATTCTTTTCGCTTGATTGAAAGCAGGTTAGTTTGAAACGGTAACGCATAAGGTCACGGAGCTGGCGGATGTCAGCGGGCTGCATAAAGCTACAGGCAACAAGATCATACTTAAACAGGTCAGCAATCCATTTGGCATCTTTCTTGTCAGTTTTCTTTCCACGGATAGCCTTAACATATTTGGGATGAGCAAGGACAATCGAACAGTCATTTTCTAAGATATTATAAACAGGAATCCAGTATTTATCGGTAGATTCCATACAGACATCCTTGCAATTTTGTTTGAGTAGCCATTGTAACAAAGTTTTCATACCGCTCGTGAAGGTAGAAAACAGGTGGCTCTCATAAGAAGTGACACCTGTATCGTTTGTAGAAGCGATACAGGCAACTACAAAAGTCTTGTGGACATCAATACCACAGCAGATTTTGTAGACGATTTTTAAAGACATAGGGACTCCTTTCAGAATCAGAAGATTCATTAGAGATTATAGAGAGAGACGGCATTGACTGAATGCCTAAGCCATAAACGAGATTGTTTATACAAAGATAAGATTACGTGTTCAACGACACACTTATTTGTGCTTGAAAAGGCGAACTACACATATAATTATACGTTCATCCGGCAAGCCGGACAGCCCACTCACCTCCCCGTGATTTGTAGTATACCGAGTTCCCTACAAAAAGAATTAAAAATAAGCTCAAGGAAACATTTCATAACGTTTTGTGCCTTGAGCAAAGCGAAAGGAATGGAAATAATTATGAGTTCACACGTAATAAGACATGATAATATTATCCCTTTAGTAACGCGTCAAAGCATAGCAAGCAGGTATCATAAGGTTACAAAAGCTATAAATCAAGAGTTTTGGAATTCTACGAGTGAAACCACACATAGTCTCTATGTTGGTTCTTATGGAAGAAACACAGCAATAAATACAAGTGACATAGATATACTTATTGAAATTCCGGAAGATGAATATAATCGATACTCATATTCTAAAGGTAATGGGCAATCTCGACTTTTGCAGGCTGTGAAGAATGCAATTGAAACGCCCTATTCAAGAAGCGATATTAGGGCGGATGGTCAGGTTGTTAAAATTGCCTTTTCTGATGGGATGAAATTTGAAGTGTTACCAGCGTTCCCACAGACGAGTTGGGGCGGTAGTGTTTCATACAAATATCCAGATACGAATATGGGAGGAAACTGGAGAACAACGGATCCTAAGTCTGAGCAAAAAGCAATAAAGGAAAAGAACAGCTCATCTAATGGTTTATTGTGTGCTACTTGTAAGCACATAAGAACGATCAGAGATGATTCTTATTCGAGCTATCATTTGTCAGGAATTTTAATTGATTCCTTTGTATATGTTGCGATAGGAGGATGGCATTTTACGGATGGAGATAGCAATTCTTCAAGCCAACCAAAATCATATGAACAGGTATTGCTTGATTATTATAATCAGATTTCATGCAACGGAATATTTGTGCCAAATCTATCCGCTCCCGGAAGTGAAATGCAGATTGATACTACAAAGGGATGGGATGTTCTTGGTAAGATCTTAAATAAAATGGCATAGGGAGGTGTAAAAATGGGAAGTGATAAAAGCTATAGGGCAAGATTGAAAAATCAAATAAAGGATGTCTGTGGAAAAGTTATCTACACATACACTGCGCATCATAAATTAGCTGATCGACTTGAGAAAGAAAATAAGTATGTGAAGAATGCACAGATTATATTGACCGCACTTTCTTCTTGTGGATTTTTCGCCAGTATTATAACAAATAAGGCCATTTTGACATGGGTAGGTGGAATTGCTGCTGTATTGTCTTTGTGCCTAAATCTATATGCCAAGGAATATAAGATTCAAATGAAGTAAGCCAGCATAGAAACGCAGCAAATGCGTTGTGGGGTATTCGAGAAGAGTATGTTTCCCTATTAGTTGATTTTGAAGTGCTTGAAAATAGTGAGATACAAAAAAAGAGAGATGTTCTTTGTAATAAAGTTTCAGAAGTCAATAATAATTATCCTGCAACTGATAAGAAAAGCTACATGGCTGCGCAGAAGGCTTTGCAAAAGGAAGAAGAACAGACTTTTAAGGAAAACGAGGTTGATTCCATTTTGCCTAATGGAATTGATAAGTGAATAATCGAAAGGGGTGAGTTATATGGTACTCCCTGAAAATTTGATGAACTTGATTCATCAGGGCGAGGGGCTGACAGTCGAATTCAAAAAATCAACAACGGATATTACGAAGGATGTCTATGATACTGTTTGTTCTTTTTCCAATCGGGATGGCGGTCATATTTTCTTTGGCGTGAAGGATAACGGGACGATTCTCGGTGTTGATAAAGACTGCGTCGAGCAGATGAAGAAAAATTTTGTTACTACGATCAACAATGAGAGCAAAATGTATCAGCCACTCTATTTGACTACAGAGTAATATGAGATCGATGGGCGTATTGTTCTTTATGTCTATGTCCCGGTTGGAAAAACCGTTTACCGCAATGCAGGAAGAATATTTGATCGCAATAATGAGTCGGACATCGATATTACAGATAATGCGGACATGGTTTTCAATCTTTATGCCCGCAAACAAAGCACCTATTTTGTTAATAAGATCTACCCTGCTATTCCAGTTTCAAGTCTTCGTCATGATCTGATGGATCGCGCAAGGAGAATGACGAGAGTTAATAACGAGCATCATCCGTGGGTTGATATGACGGATGAAGAAATGCTAAGAAGCTGTGGTCTCATACTTGAAGATCCGGAAACCAATAAAGAGGGCATCACGCTTGCGGCCATTCTTCTTTTCAGCACGGACAACCGGATTATGTCTGTTTTGCCTCAACATAAGACAGATGCTATTTTCAGAGTATTCAATGTTGATCGTTATGATGACCGGGATGTGGTGATCACGAACCTGATTGAAAGCTATGATCGTCTGATGGAATTTAGTAAGAAGCATCTAAATGACGTTTTCACGCTGGATGGCATTCAGAGGGTAAGCGCCAGAGATAAAATCCTGCGTGAGATTATTTTCAACCTGCTCATGCACCGTGATTTTTCCAGCGGATATGTGCCTAAGCTTGTCATTGAACGGGATAAGATCACAACAGAAAATGCCAACCTTGCGCACGGGCACGGAAACATGAATCTGAAAACATTCAAGCCATTCGCCAAGAATCCGCCAATAGCAAAGGTGTTTAGGGAGATCGGACTTGCTGACGAGCTGGGAAGCGGTATGCGAAACAGCTATAAATACACGAAGTTGTATTCAGGTGGAGAGCCAATCTTTACGGAGGCAGACGTTTTTTCGACAGTAATTCCCCTTTACGAGGCGGCAACAGCTACAGTCGGGCCGACTGAAGAACTTGATACAAGGGAACAAGATAAGGAGCAAGTAAAGGAACAAGATAAGGAGCAAGTCACGATACAAGATTTAATTAAATTTTGTTCCGTTCCTCGCAGCCGGAAAGAAATGCAAGAATTTATGGGGCTGGCAGGTAGAAGAAATTTTTCAGAAAAATATATTAAGCCTTTGCTGGAGGCAGGGAAGATTGAAATGACGATACCGGATAAGCCGAACAGTAGGAACCAGAAATATAAAAAAGTGAACAGTAAAAAGAATATAATGTAAATCCGTTTGTTCTTATTTAATTACTTGCAGTTCAAACTAAGCATGCGGAAACAGTAGCATTGTTGGAGAGGCAATGTTTTATCCATTAAAATACACTACATTTTAAGGAATAACCTAAGAATTAGGGGAATGTCAATATCTGTAATTTCATTAAGGAGTAAAAATGTGTAATTTTGTTTTAGAAAAATACTTTGACAGGATCAAGGCGGCTTATGAAGCATGCGTGTTCACCAATGGTATCCGACCGGAGCCTGAAGATAATATAAAAAAGTTTGAATCAAATTATGTCTCTATACCGTCAGAGTACCGTTGGCTACTACTTAACCTCGGAGGTTGCTATTTGGCAGAACCATGGATTTTTAACTTGAAGGAGCTGGAGGAAAACTATACGTTCTTTGAAGAAGCATACGATGAGTATATGAGCGAATGTGAGCACGGCAAAGCCTTTCCAATCGGAGGTTTAGGTGATGGAAGCATTATATTTATAGACTTGGAAAGCGGTAAGGTGCGTGGATATAATAATGACTATACTGACATTGAGGAAATTGCAGAGAGCTTTTCTAAGCTTATTTTAGATTTGGTAGAACAGGTGGAAAGTTTTTCTTGACCTATTACTTATTTGAGGAGGTACCATGAAAGTAATTATTATGCGTCATTCAAAAGTAGAATATATATGGAAAAAATGGTATACCTCAGACGAATTTGATAAAAGCTTGCAAAGAATACGATAGATCTTTTGTCGAACACACTGAGCAAAATTTCCCGCATTTTAATCATCAAAATATTTATATAAGTACATTATCAAGAAGTAGAGATACTGCTATAAGTATATTCGGACAAACCCACCTTAGACAAACAGGATTGATAGATGAGGTGCCTTTAAGGTCCGCTTTTGATTCAAAGATTAGATTGCCATTGTGGTTTTGGAATTTTGCAGGACGGATTCAGTGGTTTTTTTAATATTGAAAGACAGATTGAAGGCAGATTTAATACAAAAAATCGTGCGAAAAGTTTTGTAAATATGCTTTGCAAATATAGAGAAGATGCTATAGTCATAACACATGGATTTTTTATGCATACTCTATTGAATGCTTTTAAGGATAAGGGTTTTAGGTATGATAAGTCAAATGTACATTATAAAAACCGGAAGTTATGTTGTGGTAGAGAAATAATTATCATAAAGGAAATCTTATGTATCTTGTGTTTCGGCTTTTACTTTTACTCTTCAATCATAAAATATTTTATGTTAATGCTTGCAATTGCAAGCAAAAATTAATATAATAAATAAAAAAGGAGGTCTAACTATGGCAAATACATCCGCTGTTTATGCAAGAATAGATACAAATCTAAAAGATAATGCTGAAAGCATTCTTTCTCAACTCGGCATTACGCCATCCGGTGCAATTCAAATGCTTTATAGCCAGATCGTGCTGAAAAAGGGTATGCCGTTTGAATTAAAACTTCCTTCGTCTAAACCGTTAGCTGTTGGTGCAATGACTAGGGAACAGCTTGATGCAGAACTTAATAAAGGTTATACTTCTATAAAAGCCGGAAAGATATATTCTGCAGATGAAGTCGATGAAATACTTGCGAAGGAGTTTGGTATATGACAGATAGCTATAAAGTTGGCTATTCTATAGAAGCAATGGATGATTTACGTGAAATCTATTCATATATTGCGAATAAACTTCTTGTTCCGGAGACTGCTGTTGCACAGCTGGAACGTATACGAAAAAAAGTTCGTTCATTGAATTTCATGCCCGCTCGTTATGCATTGGTCGAGTGGGAACCATGGAGTTCTATAAAAATGCATCAGATGCCGGTAGACAACTTTATTGTATATTACCTTGTTGACTATGAAAAAAGAATAGTTACGGTAGTACGAATCTTTTACGGTGGCTGTGATATTGAAAGTATTATTAATTCTAATAAACAAATATAAAATGAAGCTTGTTGTGTGAAAACAAAAAGCTTCATTTTTTTATATGAATAAATATAATAAAAGAACAGAAAAATTATCCTAAAACTTACACCAACAAAAAAAGGAGACCACATGCCCCTCAATAACTGTTTTAATTAAGCCTGCATCAGGTCTATGCAATATGTCCTGTGAATATTGTTTTTACTGTGATGAGGCAAGTAAGCGTTTGCAAAATTCATATGGATTTATGTCTGAGAAGACTTTGAAAAATACAATCAGAAAAACAATGCTTAGGGCGGAGGGCAGTATACATTATGCTTTCCAGGGAGGTGAGCCGACCTTATGTGGCATTGATTTTTTCAAAAAAGCATTGGCATACCAAAGACAGTACAATAAAAATAATATAGAAGTAACTAATGCCCTTCAGACAAACGGTTTTGCACTTACAGATGAATGGTGTTCTTTTTTTAAAGAAAACAATTTTTTAATAGGTTTGTCAGTAGACGGTACAAGAGAAATACACGATTCTTATAGACATACAAAAACAGGAGATGATACTTTTGACAGAATAATAAATTCGGCGAAACTACTTGATAAGCATAAGGTGGATTATAATATTCTTACCGTTGTTACATCTAAGGTTGCAAAGAATATTTCAGATATCTACAAGTTTTATAATAAGCAGGGATGGAAATACCAACAATATATAGCCTGTCTTGACCCGATAAATGAAGTGCGTGGGGCTAAGCCTTATTCATTAACACCAAAAGTTTATGGAAAGTTTTTAATTGAACTGTTTGATCTATGGTATAAAGATTATAAAAATGGAAAAGATCCCTATAACAGGCAGTTTATAAATTATATAAATCTTGCCGGAGGGTATATGGCGGAATCCTGTGAGCAGAATGGAGTATGTGGAATTCAAACAGTAGTGGAAGCTGACGGAAGTGTCTATCCATGTGATTTCTATGCCATGGACGAATATCGCCTTGGGAATTTCAATGAAAACAACTTAAGTGAGATAGACGAAAAAAGAATTGAAATTGGATTTATTGAAAAGTCACTTAAATTGGATACGGCATGCCATGAATGTAAATATTACAGAGTATGCAAAGGAGGATGTCAGCGCAATAGAGATTTAGACACGAATACCGGACTATACAGTAATTATTTTTGTGAAGCATATAAGATATTTTTTGATGCCCATTATGATAAAATCATTGATATAGTGGAAAGTTTAAGATAAAAATGATTGGAAACGGCTGTCGTTTTAATGATTGAAAAATCGTAAAGCGACAGCCTTTTTTGCTCAAATTCATTTTTATACAATATAAATAAAAAAATATTGACATTAAAGTAATTTAGGTATATACTTACCACATAAGTAAACGGTTACGCAAACGATAATTCGACTTAATATCCGGCTTTGATTTTAAAAGATTGGAGATAGATTATTTATGAAAAAAGCTTCAGGCAAGGTAACCATAAAGGATATATCAAATGAACTTGGTATATCGGCTGTTTCGGTTCACAGAGCACTTAGAGGAAAAGAAGGGATAAGTAGTGAACTTCGATCCAAGATTTTGGAAACGGCAAAAGAAATGGGGTATGTGGAAAATTATGCCGCCGCCTCCATTAAGAGAAAAACCAGTAAAGTTGCGGTAGTGCTGCCAAAGGACAAATGGGAGAAAAAAATTTACTTTGATTATTTATGGCTCGGTATTAATAAAGGTGCACAGGAGCTTAAAGGGCTAAATATAGAAATAAGTCCTTTTGTATGCGATAACGAAGAAGAGCAACTTGCGCAGTTAAAAGAGATTGCCGATAAGGGGCCCGGTGAATATGGCGGTGTTATAACAATTTCTTTTACAAGAGCATCAGAAGTGCTTATGCAGTTTCAGAGAATGTTGGCAAAGGATATGAGGGTGCTGGTTATAGACGATCACATTGAAATTCCTGAAGGCCTAATAAGCATTCCACCTAGGGAAATACAGGTGGGTAAAGTGGCGGCTGAGCTTGCGGTACTTATTACTCAAGGTAAAGGAAGAATACTTGTTTCCTGTGGACGCAAAGATTCAAAGATACATGAGGGGCGTTTGAAAAGTTTTTGTAATTATATAAAAGAAAACAAACCGGAGTTGATAATAGAACTTGTGACAGGATATACAAGGAATATGGATCATAGAGGAGAACTCTATAAAAATGCATGTGAGGCACTTGGTAAGTATAGTGATATATGTCTTATATATGCTCTTACCTCTCATGATAACAGGGCGTTTGTTGAAGCACTTGAAAAACATGGTAATAATAAAAAAGTTGCCATAATAGGAACAGATTTAAATGAAGAAACATTGGAATTTTTAAAAAAGAAGAGAATGTCGGCGGTTATAGACCAAAATCCTTATGATAAAGGATATATGGCTTTTTAAGATCATGGTGGACTGCTTAATAAAAAAACATATCTGTACCTGATGTTATACCATGCAGAATTGATATCGCTCTTGAAAATAATGCGGATCTCTATGCGGATTGATTGTTTTAGAACTATATTTGCTGTTTTCCGAAGGGGATTACAGTTTAATAAAATATGTAAAATTTATATGTGAATATTCATATTCAAGGAGGATTATATGAAGAGAAAGTTTTTACAAAAAGTTGGAGTTGCAGTAATTTCCGGTGCAATGATTATGTCAGTATTGGCAGGATGCGCTAATAATACAGCCAAGGAAAGTACTACAGCCGCTCAAGCATCAAGCGAGGGTACAAGCGGTGAATCAAAGGATGATACGGCTAAAGGTCCTGATTATAGCGGAGTGAAACTCGTATACTGGTCAAACTGGGAAGCTACAGAGCCACAGGGAATTGTTATTGCCGAGGCTGTTAAAGATTATGAAAGAAACCGGTGTAGAAATTGAAGTGGAGTTTAAAGGACGTAAGGGAATTAAAGAAGGTTTGATTCCGGCACTTGATGCAAAACAGCAGGTTGACTTCTTTGACGGACAGGGAAACAAGAGCAATTACGGTGATCGTATTATAAGTCTTGAGGATTTGGTTAAAGAAAGTGATTATGAGTCACGTTCAAATCCTACAATGATGAAGCTTTTCAGAAGCTATAATGAAGGCGTACTTAAAGAGATTCCATATCAGTTCAAGGCAAACGCTTATTTTTACAATAAAAAGCTTTTCAAAGAGGCAGGTATTGATAAGGTACCTACAAACTGGGATGAGTTCCTTGCAACATGTCAAAAGCTTAAAGATGCCGGAATAACTCCGATTACAACTGATGATGCATATGTACCACAGGCTTTCGGTATGCATCTTGGAAGACTTGTAGGAAGTGAAGGCTTAAAGGAAACTATTAACAACAATGAGTGGGACAGACCTGAAGTTTTACAAACAGCTAATGACTTGGCAGAGCTTGCCTCAAAGGGCTATTTCTCAGAGCTTGTGGCTTCAAATGTATTCCCTACAGGACAGAATACTGAATTTGCTACATGTAAGGTTGCAATGTATGCTGTAGGAACATATGTTGTGAATGAAGTTAAAAATATTACAGGACCTGATTTTGAATGGGGATTTTTCGGATATCCTGAAGTTAATAACGGAATTAACGGCACAGAAGCTATGATGATTGGTGGACAGAGCTTTGCTATTACTTCAGTATGTAAGAATAAAGAAGCTGCATTCGGATTTATTGAGAAGATGACAAGAGGTGAATATGACGAGAAGCTTGCCAAGGAGAGTATAAGTCTTCCTGCAGATTCACAGAATCCTTCATGGCCTGAGCAGTTGGCTGATGTAAAGCCATACTTTGATAACTGCACAGAGATCATGGGTGGTGCGGAAAGCAATCCGGAGATCACACCGGCATTAAAGGAGAACTTGATTAAGCTTTACTCAGGTAAGATTACAGGTGCTGAATTTGTTGAAAATATGAAAAAGGCAGCAGGAAAATAAATTCTAAATGAACGAAAGAGGGCAGGTGGGTAACGAGGTCGTTATTTGACCTGCCTTTTTAAATAATTACTGAATTTAAGATAAAAGCTAAAAGCCGGGCTCTTGCCTGTTTTAGAAGGGAAAATATTTATGAAACGTAATAAAAGTATGATTTGGGCATTTACTATTCCCGGAACAATATTGTTTCTTGGAGTATTTATTTACCCGATAATAAGAACCGTAATTATGAGCTTTTTTACGATAGTGGAAATTACGGATCCGATAAACAAATGGGAATTTAGAGGCTTAGGAAATTACGTAGATTTGTTTAATGCCCCATTGTTTATACAGTCGCTTATCAATATAGCAAAGATATGGACAATCGGAGGTATGATTACACTTTCAATCTCTTTATTGATAGCCATCATTTTGACAAGCGGGATAAGAGGAAAGGGATTTTTCAGGCGGCAATATATTTGCCGAATGTAATCAGTGCGGTAGCTATGGCTACAATGTGGATTCAATATGCCTTTAATTCCTCCTATGGATTTTTTACAACATTTTTTAGAATGATCGGTTTGGAGAGTCTGGCAAAAATACAGTGGCTGGATGCTGAGCATAAATTCTATGCACTTTTATTTTCTTACTGCTTCGGAATGATAGGACATCATATGCTTATATGGATTAGCGGTATTGAAAGAATAAGTAAGGAATACTATGAAGCATCAGGAATAGACGGTGCAAATAAGGTCCAACAGTTTTTTCATATAACACTGCCTCTGTTAAGAGGAATTTTAAGAACAAATATTATTATGTGGTCAATAAGTATTGCAGGATTCTTTATATGGTCACAGCTTTTCTCACCTTTAACTGCAGATACATCAACAGTAGTTCCTATGGTTTATATGTATACCAAAGTATTCGGAGCTGAAACTGCCGATATGATTTCTCGTGATGCAGGTGCAGGTGCGGCAATAGGTATAATTCTTTGCGCTTTGGTAATAATTATATTTAGAGTTGCCAATAGCGTTCTTAAAGATGATGATTTGGAATTTTAAGAAAGGTTAGATTATGAAAATGCTGAAAAACAAAGAAAAATCCGCACCTTTTAACTTGTCAAAAGAGATTAAACTGTTACCCGGATATATAATACTGATACTTTGGGTTGCTTTTACTGCGGTGCTTTTAGGCTGGGTAGTGGCTGCAAGTTTGTCTACTACCGCAGATATATTTTCAGGGGATATTTTAGGATTTAAAACAGGACTTCATTTTGAGAATTATGCTAAAGCATGGGTATCATCAAATGTTTCCGTGTTTTTTGTAAACTCACTCATTTATGCGGTTTTATCCTGTGTATTTATTATTCTGGTATGTGCTCCATATGCTTATGTTTTACAAAGATTTGAATTCAAAGGAAGAAAATTTCTTACCTCCGCACTGGCAGGAACTATGGGTGTTCCTCTTATAATGGTAATAATACCTTTGTATACATTGGTGGCGGGAGCCGGATTACTTGGTAATGCTTTTTCAAACAGAATTGTACTTATAGTTTTGTTTGTAGCTATAAAAGTACCTTATACAACTACCTTCCTTATGGCATACTTTGCCAATATTTCAAGTGCCTATGAAGAGGCGGCGGCTATAGACGGATGTCATCCGATAAAGGCTTTTTGGATGATTGTATTTCCACTGGCTCAAGGCGGGGTTGTAACGGTAACAATTTTTAATTTCATAGCAATATGGAATGAATATTTCCTTTCACTTTTATTTGTAAATTCGGAGAAACTAAGACCTGTAGCGCTTGGATTATTCTCAATGATAAACGGAATGAAATACAGTGGTGACTGGTCAGGTCTGTTTGCTTCTGTAATAATTGTATTTATTCCGACATTTATACTTTATATTGGACTTTCAAAGAAGATAATCGGTGGAATAACCGGAGGTGTAAAGGGATAGGAAGGAAGCACAATATGAATTTATTGTTTGTTTTTGCAGATCAATGGAGAGCCGGAGCTATGGGATATGCAAAGGAAGATCCGGTTAAAACTCCGAATATGGATAAGTTTTGCAAAGAATCAACCTATTGCGACCATACTTTCAGTACTTTTCCGGTTTGCTCTCCTCACAGAGCCAGCCTTATGACAGGAAAATACCCACTGTCATCCGGATTTTTTACAAACTGTAAGAAGGGATTATCTTTAAGATTAAAAGATGAAGAGATTTGTGTAGGTCAGGTACTGAAAGAAAACGGTTATGAAACCGCATATATAGGCAAATGGCATTTAGATGAACCTGAACAAAATATTTGTGAATTTCCAAAGTCAGGTGCAAGAGATTGGGATGCATATACTCCGCCGGGAGTAAGAAGGCATGGGTTTGACTATTGGTACTCATACGGTACTTATGATATGCATTTATCACCACATTATTGGCATGACAGTGATGAGATGATTAGGTAAACAAATGGTCACCTGAACATGAAACTGATAAGGCAATAGAATATCTGTCTAAAATACGGGATAAATCAAAGCCTTTTGGCATGTATATATCTTGGAATCCGCCACATAGCGTATACAGTGAAGTACAGGATGAATATTTAAAACTGTATGATGATGTGGAGTTAAAGGAAAATGTTATCTTTGAAAATATTCATCATCATACCGGGGAAAATGCCGCAATGAGTGAGGAAGAACTAAGGCTTACCACAAAGCAGTATTATGCGGCTATAAGCGGTCTTGACAAGCAGTTTGGAAGGTTGATTGACTATCTGAAAGAAAATAATCTGTACGAAGATACTCTTGTAATCTTGTCGGCGGATCATGGAGATATGATGGGCTCACATGGGCTGATGGGCAAGCATGTCTGGTACGAGGAGTCAATAAAAATTCCTTTTGTAGTACATTTACCGGGAAACAAGAATAAAAGATGTTCCACCTGTATGGGAAGTCAGGATATGATGCCTACAGTTTTGGGACTTTTGGGTTGCGCTATACCTGATACAGTTGAAGGAGAGGACTGCTCCAAATTTATTAAAGGTGATGAGGATGCGGATAGAGTAAGCTTTATTATGGCATGCCCGGGCAGAGCCGATTTTGTGGAAAAATTCAAAAAAGTGGGCAAGAACCCTGCCGAGTATGGGTGGCGTGGGATTAGAACAAGAAAATATACCTATGTTATGGAGCTGGGTTATGATGTTGTATGTAATCCGAAAAGATATCTTTATGATATACAAAATGATCCGCAGCAAAAAAATACTCTTGATTTAGATAATGAAGAGAATAAACAGCTTGCTAAAACGATGGAAGAAGAAGTTATTAAATGGCTGAAGCGTCAAAATGACGGTTTTTATAAGAACTGGAACAGTGAACTATGAATAATTTAGATTTGTTGTGGGATGATTTTAAAGAACATTTTTCATTCAAAAAAGACGAATATATAAAAATTGCGGACTTTTGTAATAAAAACTGCAAAGAGATGAGGGATATTATTCTTCAAACCGCAGATGAGCTGACAGAGAATACATTTCTTTTCAGATTACCCTGGGATATGGAAGCCACAAATGAACCGGTAAATTTTGGAGGAAAAATAAAGTGGAATTACTCCTTTAATGAAGACGAAGAATTTATTTTTCAATTAAACAGACACAGGTATTTTATATGTTTGGGACAGGCATTTTGGATTAAACAAGATGATATATATGTAATAACTTTTCTAAATCAGTTACTTGATTGGATAAATGAAAATATCGATATTGAAAATACCGACTCAAAAGTTTGGAGAACACTTGAGACAGGTCTTCGTGCAGACTACTGGGTAAGGGCAATGTCCTTTTTCACATCTCATCCTCTTGTTACGGATGAAATAAAAGAAAAGTTTTTCTTGGCATTATCCGTACATGCAAATCATTTGGCAACAAATCCCAAAGAGGGCTTTTCCATAAAAAGTAACTGGGGTGTTATGGAGTATGCAGGTTTATATGTACTTTCACAGGTACTCAAAAACGATGAATATAAAAAGAAAGCAATTTATTTTCTAAAGATGGCTCTTCATACACAGATACATGATGACGGTATGCAATGGGAAGCATCTCCAATGTATCATAATGAAGTCTTGGATGCATATTTTGAAGTTTTAAGAGTGGCTAAGCTTTATAATGATGAGGTTTTTTCGGAAGATGAAAAAAATATTATAAAAAATATGGCATTTGCTACTTTATATCATACTTATCCAAATCATCATCAAATTTTGACAGGAGATTCGGATGATACCGATGTAAGAGATCTGTTAAGTAGGGCGGCATTATTGTTTAAAGACAGTTTGCTTAAATTTGCAGGCTATAAGGAGCTTGACTTTGAAAGTGCATGGCTTTTTGGAACTGAGGGAATAGTATTCTATGAAAAATTAGAAAGTAAAAGACTCTCCGGAGGCCTTGTAGCATGCCATGAAAGCGGTGAAGCGATATGGAGAGACTCCTATAATGAGAGTTCAGACTTTATTTATTTTAGAAATACAAGCCTTGGTGGAGGACATGGACATCAGGACAAACTTCATATGGAACTTTGGTTTGAAGGTGAGGAAATACTTAGGGACAGTGGACGTTTTACATATAAAGATGTAGAGGAAAGATACAGACTTAAAGGTAGTCAGGCCCACAATGTGCCAATTATAAATAACAGTGAATATGCGGAATGCAAGGACTCATGGATTTATAAAAGTTTACCTCCTTCCATGGGAAATACTTTTGTTTTTAAGAAAAACCGGCTGTTATTTGAAGGATTTCACTGTGGGTATATAGATTTGAATGTAATTCTTAGAAGGCGTGTTGTAGCACCGACATCCGATATCATTATTATAAGTGATGAAATTATAGGAAATAAGGAAAATAACTTATCGCAGCATTTTGCCTTCGGAAGGAATATAATTCTAAAAAAAGGAAAATAACGTGATAACAGGGCAAGGGGAAAGATGTGAGTTTAGTGTAATGTGCTTTGATGAAAAAGGTGAATTATTACCTGAAATTACAAATTCTTTGCTTTCAAGACATTATAATCAAATAGAAGAAACGTTTGCTCTTAAAGTAAATACAACAGGTTCATACTTTTTTTAACTACAGTGATTGTAAAAAAATAGAGAAAAATAAAAAAAGATAGAGATTGTAAAAGAAGATGTATACAATTTCGCTTATGATGTTATGCTTTCAAAGGATACAGCACAAGGATATGTAATTACAAGAAACAAGGAGAAATACAGTGTGGTTCTCATTAAAAATGATGTTGGAAATCATAGTGACTTAAACGGTATAAGAGGAGTATATGGACTCGGACAAACTATGATTGCCGAATTACATAAAAATCCCGAATATATGACAGTACTTAAATGGTAGTATTAAAAGGAGATTAGTTAAGTGGATAAATGGATTGATATTGATTTATTGGAAAAATACCCGGAAGCCACAGACAGTATGATTAGTGAAGCTCTTGATATTTGCATGGAACAGGTAAAGAACAATTTACCCGCATTTGAAGAGCATTTTCCGGCTGCAAACAGTGAGGGGAATTTTTATACACCGGGTATTAATACCGATTGGACAAGCGGTTTTTGGACAGGTGAAGTGTGGCTTTCCTATGAAAATGCAAAGAATGAGAAGGACAAAGAATTATTTGAAACAGCAGGAAAAAAACAGGTGGATTCTTTTTTAGAGAGAATAAATATAAGACATTATATAGATCACCATGATATGGGATTTCTTTATATACCTTCCTGTGTGGCAGCTTATAGCCTGATTTCTTATGAAAAACGCAAAGGAGGCGGCAATAAAGGCGGCAGATCAGCTTTGCAGCAGATATCGTCCTGAAGGTAAGTATATCCAGGCATGGGGAGAAATGTGGGCAAGAGATAATGCCAGACTTATAATAGACTGTATGTTGAATGTGCCGCTACTCTACCGGGCAAGTGAATTGACAAAGAATGAGCATTATGCCGAGATTGCAAAAAACCATATAATTACTACAATGAAGTATATAATAAGAGATGATGATTCTACCTGGCATACGATATTCTTTTGATCCGGATACCGGAGAATTTTCTCACGGTGCTACCTGCCAAGGATATAAGGATGCCAGCGCATGGGCCAGAGGACAGGCATGGGGAATTTATGGAACCGCCATTGCATATAAGAATACCGGAGATAAGGAATATATAAAATATTTTTGAGAGAGTATCAAAGTATTTTTTTAAAGCATCTGCCTACAGATCTTTGTCCGTATTGGGATCTAAGTTTCGGTGACGGAGATGAAAGTGAACAGCCAAGAGACTCATCATCAGCTGCAATAGCTGTATGCGGATTTTTGGAAATGAGTAAATATCTGGATGAAGAAAGCAGAGCCTACTATACTTCAGTTGCAAAGAAAATCATGTATTCTCTTATAAAGAATTATCAGGTTAAAGATAAGAGCATATCAAACGGTCAGCTTTTTGCATGGAACATATGCAAAGAAAAACACCTTATAATACCTGTAAAAAAACAGCGGAGTAGACGAGTGTGTGATTTGGGGAGATTACTTCTTTATGGAGGCTCTTACAAGACTTTTTAAGACCTGATTGGAAAAATGTATTGGTAAAAACAGTGACTTTTTGTACTTTAATAGGAGTAGATATGATTAAACTGAAAATAGTAGGTAAGGGAGAGATAGAAAAAGCTTGCGGCTTTGAAGGAGATAATAAAGCTGAACTTGTATATTGCAGTGAATATATGGATGGAGACAGAATAGTACTTGATACGGATAAAGCCGGAAGATACTGTGTAGTACGTTTTGAGGACAGTATGAGAGAGGCATTTATCTATATTCCCGGTAGAAGTATTGAATTTTTCATTCCTCCTGCAAATAACAGACCGAATTATTCACCGAAGAGCTTTTACAGGATCTACTCACTATATTGAAGCAAGATATGCTACCGATGAGGAGATAAGTAAAGTAAAAAACCTTGCATTAAATGTTTATGACCAGCATGAGAATAATACATTTTATCCTCATGCCTCAGCCAATGTGGAAACCAGAGGTGAGGCGGTATTTGCGGCAAGAAATGCGATAGACGGAATGTATGCAAACTCATCTCATGGTAAATATCCTTATCAGAGTTGGGGCATTAACAGAGATCCAAAAAGCAGCGCTTACCTTGGATTTTTGGAAGAGAAGTACTTGTAAATGAAATAAGGCTTACTCTTAGAGCGGATTATCCTCATGATAATTATTGGGTAAGTGCAGATATTAATTTTGATGACGGCAGCAGTGAAACGCTAAAACTTGAGAAATCCGAAAAGCCACAGTGTTTTCAGATAAAGGAAAGAAAAATAAAAAGCCTTGTGCTTGAAAATCTTATAAAGGCGGAGGGAGAATCTCCGTTCCCGGCACTTACGCAGATTGAAGTATGGGGAGTTGAGGCTTAGATTGAAGAAATTTAATATTGGTTTTAAATGTAAGAGTGGGTTGATTTTCAATCTGCTCTTTTTATATTTGATACAGTAAGAATTAATCATAATGCAACCTCCTTTATATCGTTGTTTTATAATAACTTTATCATAAAAAAACAATGCAGAGTGGTCGAAATCGCTATGAATGGTTTTCAGAAAAAAATCTTACTTTGCAAGTAAGAAGAAAAAAATTTATTAAGACTGTCAAAAATATGCTGTTAAGATTAATATGGAAAAATCTTTAAAACTATATACGGAGGTGCTGTTATGAAAACAAATGACGATACTGAATAATTTTAAAAAGATTGATAAATTTAAGAATGGTGTATTGCTCCTATGTCAAGATTTAGTACAAATTAAAATGAGATGTTCTACCGGCTAAGATACCTAAAGAACAAGTGCCTTATTGTAAGATTTGCGTATGCCCATCCTGATAAGTTGCGCTGATGTAATTTTTATTTTTCAACATTGAATTGACAAATGAAGAAATGGTGAATATAACTGTACTTGACAAAAACAAGAGATTTACTGCATACTGAAAAATCATCAGCTTAGGAGACCAACTTATGTGCCATACTTAATATTATAAATGCAGGTGATCATGTTATAGATTCCTCAGACATCTATGGAGGAATATATAATCTTATAACAAACATAATGAAAAGTAAGGAAAACGGATATTGGAAGGTGATTTAATGTTAAAAAAATATTGGTCTATTATAATGATGCCGGTGATATTTGAAACGGTAGCAGTTGTGCTGTGGCTGACGAAGGATAATATATTCTACCTTTTCAACTTCAGCTATATTGGAATCTCTATATCATTTGGTGTATTTTTGTTTATTAGAAAGTATAAGCACGCCCGTCGGATCGTCCAGCTACTGGTAGGTTTGTATATGCTCTTTTATCTGGGACTGATTCGCAATGAAAATATGCAGATAGAAGGGTTCTGGTATTATCTTTTCACAGGCGTTTTTGAAGCGGCAACGATACATTATGCGGTAGCAAAAAAATATTCGGTCCGTTGCTGTTCGGAAGAGGATGGTGCGGATATGCCTGTTGGACGGCGATGGTGCTTGACTTTCTTCCCTACAAGGTGCCTAAACAGCCGAGAAGGAAATAGGATGGATTCGCTACATCACTTTTGTATCGTCTCTGATGTTTGTTGCAGCAATGTTTCTGGCGAAGGTCGGAAACCTTGAACGAATTATGTTTTGGGCGTTTATTGTTGGAAATTTGGCTTATTATGGGATAGGTATAGCTTTAGCGTTTTATTTTAAGGATAATAGGGCATTTTGTAAATATATCTGCCCGATTACAATATTCCTGAAACCGATGAGCTATTTTTCGCTGTTACGGATAAGGTGTGATAAGGACAGGTGTATTGACTGCGGTAAATGCAAGAGAATCTGTCCGATGAATGTTGATGTTACCGATAATTCACGGAAGAGAGCAAACGGCACAGAATGTATTCTGTGTATGGAATGTGTCAAGAATTGCCCGAAGGATGCACTTTAAAAGAATACCGGAAAGTTTATAACTTTTATATCCACGGCCAGACAAGTACTTAATAAAAATTCGGTAGTAGATATACTCAGCTTTAATACAAAAGTAATGTATAGCAGTACAGGTATTAAAGTCGGATTTTTATAAAGTATGGAATTATAAAAAAATCTAAAAACAGTAAAAAGCATCTCGTAACGAGGTGTTTTTTTGCATTTTAAATAGATATTATAAGGGTTTTGGAATATAATGGGCTATAGCAAGTAAAAAACAGGTTATGTGAATACATATGATGAGAGAGAGGTGAAGCTTTGGAATATATTGATTTTGTGGTTGAAACGCTCGGCGGCTTTGATGATAATACATTTGAAATCCTGAAAAAGCTTTATTAGGGGAATATTTGTCATTTTCTGTTATTAAAGAGGATAAGGTTTCAAAAGAAGTACTTTCAGAAAAGGTTTGTGATTACTTTGAGAAGGTTACAATAAAAACAGGGAAGAGTTTTGACAAGCTTATTGAGGCGTATACAAAAGGTATAGCCTATGTTGTCGGTAATAATATTGCAAAAGCTCCCAAAGCTAAAAAGAACAGTCAGGTAAAAGAATATACGCCGCGTGCCGCAAAGTATTATGGGAAGGCTTTGACAATAAGAAATTCAAGAAATCTTTCAACAAGAAATTTGATTGATTACTCCAGAATTATCTTTTGCCTGTATATGGAGATAATAAAAAAATAATTATTCGGTAATCGATAACTTTGATTTTTCGTCTAATGTATTAAAACCGGATGCTGTTATCAACGGTATGAAAATGAAGGAAGATTTTTTTGATAGTAAAGAAAAAAATACTTTAATATAAAAGAACTTTATAGCATTGATACATGTACATTTGTCATTGCTGTTATTCTTCTTTATACAATAATAAATGAAAAGAATATGGGGGTATCAATGGGTGAAGTGATAAATATAAATACAATAGAACAGCTGATACAATTTTTTTGAATGAAAACGGATTTATGGAAGTTGCCATAAGAAATAAAAACAAAACGTTTGCAAAAGATTCAGAAGGTTTGTGTGGATGGTTTGATGCAGAATGAACTGCAAAATAAGGAAACCCTTGAAAACATACTTAATGCAATCAATAAAAGTAATGTCATCAATAAAAGTAATGTCATCAATGAAAAGAATTTAAAACTTATGGCAAATGTTGCAAATTTACAAAAAATAGGTTTACTTTTGAACGGACTAAATTTATGTGCTTCATGTGCAGGTTTTGCAATCATATATACAAAGCTTGAAAAGATGAGTGCCAAAATCAGGCAGCAGATTGATAAAGTCAAGAATCTGATAAAACAGGGACAAGATGTACAAATAGACTATGAGTTTAATAAAGTTTTGGCGGATCATACAGATATGCTTGATTGCAGACGAAAGCGACAGCCTTATTCGGAAGAAAGAATGCGTGACCTGGTAGATAGGGAATATAATGTACTATCATTGTTGATTAACGTATTCCAAAAAGATATTTCAGCAAACAATGAAGCAACTGTTTTTTCCGTTTTTGCATTACTTTCGATGTTCACGGTTTCATTAAAGTATTTTGATGAAATATATTATGTAAATAACCACGAAGTTCTTGGAGAAAATGAGTTGTGGCATACATCACATGATAAATGGTTGGGTATTTATGAGACATTATTATCACAGCAATTTATCGAAAAATTGCAGGATTATGCAGCCTTTGAGACGAATATGAATACATTGGAAATTGATGCCTATTGTAAAAATCTGACGGATTATGTCATTGATCGTAAGGAAGTTATTGAAGACAATCAAACATTGATAGCAGCATTAGGTGATGTATCATTATTGGAGAAATTTAATGAAATGATAAATAAAGAAGTGAAAGATATGATTTCAGAGGCTTACGTAGAAACTTATGGGTCAAGTTCCACAGAAGAATTAAATAAGGTGCTTGAGGTGGAATTTGAAAAGATTTGTGTCTGACTTAACAATAAAAACATTTTGATTAAATGATATATTTGATATTATTGTGATAATAAAGTATACTCATTTTCGTATAGAGTAAGGGATGCATACCTGCATAAAATTATTGAGAAATATATGTATAAAAAGGAGAAATACTAATGTCAAAATACAATATAAATACAATCTGTGTACAGGGCGGTTATGAGCCTAAAAACGGTGAGCCTAGAGTGCTTCCGATAGTGCAATCTACAACCTTTAAATATGAGTCTTCACAGCAGATGGGAGATTTGTTTGACTTAAAGGAAAGCGGATATTTATTCAAGACTTGCAAACCCTACAAATGATGCCGTAGCAAGAAAGATTTGTCAACTTGAGGGCGGTGTAGCGGCTATACTCACATCATCAGGGCAAGCGGCAAACTTTTATGCTATACTTAATATAGCAGGTGCAGGAGATCATGTCATAGCTTCTTCAGCTATCTATGGAGGAACATATAATCTTATAGCCAACACAATGAAAAATATGGGTATTGAGTCTACATTCGTGGATCCTGATATTTCAGCGGAGGAACTTGCTACTAAATTTAAACCGAATACAAAGCTTGTATTTGGCGAGACCATAGCAAATCCGGCACTTAGAATTTTGGATATTGAAAAGTTTGCAAAAGCTGCACATGAGCATGGTGTACCGCTTATAGTTGATAATACATTCCCTACACCGATTTTTTGCAGACCTTTTGAATGGGGAGTTGATATCGTTACACATTCAACATCAAAGTATATGAACGGTACTGCCAATGCACTTGGCGGTGTTGTGGTAGACTCGGGAAACTTTGATTGGACTAAGTATAAAGATAAATATAAAGGGCTTACAACTCCTGATGAAACTTACCATGGAATAGTGTATACAGAAAGTTTCGGCAAGGGGGCATACATTACAAAGATGACAACCAATCTGATGCGTGACCTCGGAGCGATTCCTTCACCTCAAAATTCATTCTATCTTGGAGTTGGACTTGAAACATTGCATTTAAGAATGCCGAGACATTTTGAGAATGCACTTGCTATTGCAAAGCATCTTGAAAAACATCCTAAGATATCATGGGTATCATTCTCAGGACTTGAGAATGACAGTCAGCATGAGTTGGCTAAAAAATATCTTCCCAAACGGCTCATGTGGTGTTATATCATTCGGAATCGCAGGAGGCAGAGAAGCGGCAGTTAAGTTTATGGACTCTTTGGAGCTTATTGCAATCGTTACTCATGTGGCGGATGCAAGAACCTGTGTACTTCATCCTGCATCTACAACACATAGACAGATGAATGATGATGAACTGAAAGCGGCAGGAGTATCACCTGACCTTATAAGAATGTCTGTGGGCATAGAAGACGCCGGGGATTTGATAGCGGATATAGATCAGGCTTTGGAGAAGTAAATTCAGGTGATTAAAGTCGGTCAAGAAATATTCTGTGTAAGTAATTTTAGGGACTATATGATTTGCAATTCGATTGAGAAAAATTACATAAAAAGTATAACAACTTTTTGCAAAAGAATTTATTTAAAATGTATTATATTGACATGGTTGATTGCATATGCTAACATTGAGATATCAACAGTAAGTCCTATTTTAGTGCCGTTTTCTAGGTAAGCGTCATGTGTTGGCGTCGCTATTAGGCTATTGATTATTTATAAGACTTAAGATCAGCTAAATAAGCTGGTCTTTTTTTATTTTATAATAACGGAGTATCAATAAAAATTTATAAAAAGTTTTTTTAAGGAAAGGAACAATATGACTACAAAAGAAAATTTAAAAAAATATCATGACTGGATTTTTAAATGTTCAGAATACCAAATGGCGTTAAATATTATTGGAATTGACAAGCAGACAGTAGCACCAAGTGCGGGAGCATCTTACAGAGATGAGAGGTCGGCATATTTGGCAGGAGAACTGTTCAGCCTTGAGACGGATCCGGAGACGGTAAGCTTTTAAAGGAGTTAAAGGATGACCCTGAAGTAGATGCGGAGGATAAGCGCGCAATAGAACTTTATTATAAAAGAGCTATGGACACACTTTGTATACCGAAAGATGAGTATGTGGAATTTAAGAAGCTTTGTGACGAGTCATTTGATGCGTGGATACTTGCAAAGTCAAAGGCCGACTATTCGATATTTGAGCCTTACCTAAAGAAAGTGATAGAGAGCCAAAAGAAACTTTACGGCTACAGAGACAGTGATAAGAGTATTTATAATCAGATGCTTGACGATTATGAGCCGGGAATGGATGTGGAAAAATATGATGAGTTCTTTGAAGCACTTAAAGAAAGACTGGTTCCTCTTATAAAGAAGGTGAAAGCTGCAAAGCAGATAAAAGAAGATTTCCTACATCAGAGCTTTCCGGTTGAAGAGCAAAAGAAGTTTATGGATGAGCTGCTTAAGTACCTGCATTTTGATCCTTCATGGGGATATCAAAATGAGTCCGAGCATCCTTTCACATCATGGACCTGTGAGAACGACTGCCGTACAACTACAAAGTATATAGAGGACAATGTGGCGTCCGCAATACTTTCAACGGTACATGAGGTTGGACATGCCTACTATGAGCACAATATAAATCCGAAATATGACGGAATGATTTTATCTGAAGGTGTATCCTCAGGAATGCATGAGTCACAGTCAAGATTGTGTGAGAACTATCTTGGAAAGACATTAGCTTTTTGGAAGTATCATTATCCGAAATTGCAGAAAGTTTTCCCTAAGCAGCTTGAAAAAGTAAGCCTTGAGGATTTTTATAAGGCAATCAATGCTTCAAAGCCTTCATTTGTACGTACGGAGGCTGATGAGCTTACATATCCGCTTCATGTACTTATCAGATATGAGATAGAAAAGGGATTGTTTGACGGCAGTATTTCCACAGAAGGACTTGATAAGACATGGAATGCAAAGTATAAGGAGTACCTTGGAATAGATGTGCCTAATGACAAGTTGGGTATTTTACAGGATGTGCACTGGTCTGACGGAAGTTTTGGATATTTCCCGACATATGCACTTGGTACAGCCTTTGCGGCACAGTATGTTCACGCTATGAAAAAGGATTTGGATGTGGACAGTCTGCTTGAAAATAATAAATTCGATGTAGTAATGAATTGGTTAAAAGAAAATATACATACCTACGGTTTCCGCTATGAAGCACCAAAGCTTATGAAGATGGTAACAGGTGAAGAATTTAATGTAAATTACTTCCTTGATTATATAGAAGACAAATATACAAAAATTATATCAGCTTTAATTTTTGCGGGGTGTGAGAATATGAAGAGATTCTTGAGTATCTTAGTTATGGGAATCGTATACGCAAGCATAATATTAGCGTGTGAGATAGGACTTGGACTGAACGGCAGGCAAGTTTTTGTAATCTATATAGTATCGGCTGTAATCATTTTTGTTGGAGCTATACTGTTTAATCTAATCTACAATGTAGTATATATAAAGAAAATACAGAAGCTTTTATTGCTGTTTGATGAAGGTAAGTTTGATGAGTGCATTGATAAATTGAATGCTATAGAGAAGACTACAAAATCAAAATATATCAAAAAAATGGCAAAGCTGAACATGGCTTATGCATTTATGAAAAAAAGAAGGATTACGGTGAGGCAAAAATATATATTTGAAAAATTTTTGGAAGTTCACTTGAAAAGATGCCTGAAGTGGAGATGGCAAGAAGGTTGAATTTGTGTCTTTGCTGTTTTTATCTCAAAAAATATGAGAGAGCAAAAGAATTGTATACAGACAGTAAGCCTTTTTTTGACAAGTACAGAGAGACTGATGATTACTATGAGTATTTTATATTACTTGATATGTTTATGTATGTAGTTTTTAATAAAGACACCACAGAGGCAAGGAAACGCTTACATGAAGCAAGGCTTTTATGTAAAGATGAGGAGTTTGAAGAGGATTTTGAGTATCTTGAGTCGATTATAAACGGGTACAAGTCCGTTTGATCGTACAGCTAATATATTATAATAAGGGAGAAAGCTATGGAGAAAAAGCCTTACAGCGCAGGTGCGGTGAAGATGTCTTTTTGGTTTATGGAGTTTCGCAAGGTGGTGGAGATTCTTGCCGCCGGTAAACCTTGGAAGAAATCAAAGAGATGAATAAAAACGAAAATATATTCGGTGCGCCGAATGCCGCCCGTGCCAATCAGATTTTTCTTACAGTGTCGGGAAGAATTAAGACGCTTGATAAAAGTTTTGTGGAAGTGTTTCAAAGAAGTGATGTTGCAATGCAAAAGATATTTGTGCTGGTTTCATCACTTGCCTATGACAGCCTGTTTTTTGAGTTTGTATATGAAGTGATTCGTGAAAAACTTATTTTGGGGGCGGATACTTTAACCGACAGCGATATAAGGATTTTCTTTAAGGATAAAAGCCTTCAGGATGAAAGGGTTGCCAAGTGGACAGCCGCCACTCTAAAGCGTCTTGGAGCATACTATAAGACAATGCTTTGTGAGGCGGGACTTTTAGATAAGGGCAAGGCGGACAGAAAGATTATAAGACCTGTCTTAAGTCCTACAGTCGAGGAGTGGTTAAGTACATATGATATGGAAGTATGTGTGAAAGCATTGAATGGGGTAAGATAATGACAGATTTGACAGAGCGACTTGATATGATGGAAGCCGCCATAAAAAAGCCGGGGATTTCGCAAAAGTGCCGGAAGGGCAAATGAGGTAAACTATTGGCTGTTTGACTATCCGCCTGAAAACGAGCTTGAAGTCAGAGAGAGGATAGCTTATTTGAAAGCTGAAAACGAAAGAGGAGCAAATGATTTTACTCTGGCGGTATTTGACCTGTATGATATAATCATAGATTTTCTTGAAAATAAAAATTTTATAGAAAAATGCTTTGATTTTGAAAAGAAAAAGGGTTTGGAGAGAATCACAAAGGCTGTAAGCAATTCTATGAAGTTCAATGATGACGACAGTGTCATTGTACAGTATATAAAAGATAATACTCCGGATAATGCCGTAGTGTTTTTGTGCGGTATCGGGAAATGTTATCCTATACTTCGTTCACATAAGGTGCTCAACAACTTACATCAGGCATTTGTGAAAGCACCTGTGGTGATGTTTTTTCCGGGCACATACAATGAACAGGAACTTATCCTGTTTAATGAGATAAAAGACGATAATTATTACAGAGCATTCAAGCTTGTGAAATAGGAGGATTTAAAGTGCAGATTAAGGATATGTTTGCCAAAAAGATTGACCGTGAAATCCAGGGAGTCATCATAGTCGGACAGGGCGAAGAGACCAATGTAGCACAGGAGTTGGAAGAGTATGTGGTAACAAAAGAGCTGCAAAAGCATTTTGCGGATTTTTTTGCCGCCTACAAAAAGGGTATTGAAGGTATGACACCGAAGATGGGTGTATGGATTTCAGGTTTCTTCGGAAGCGGTAAATCTCACTTTCTAAAGATTTTATCCTATCTTTTAGATAATAAGTCTGTGGGAAACAAGCACGCATATGACTATTTTGTGGACGATAAAAAGATAACGGATGAAAAAATACTTTCAGATATGAGGCTTGCAGCTTCCACTCCTTCAGATGTTATCCTCTTTAACATTGATTCAAAGAGTGAGTCAAGCGGAAAGCAAAAATAAGGATGCCATAGTCAATGTATTTTTGAAGGTCTTTAATGAAATGCAGGGATTTTGCGGCTCAATGCCTTATTTGGCCGACCTTGAAAGAAAGCTTAACGATGACGGAAAGTTTGAAGAATTTAAAGAAAGCTTTGAAAATGAGTATGGAGAGACTTGGGAAGAATCACGCTCAGACTTTGATTTTATTCAGGACAGTGTAGTGGATGCACTTGCAGATATCGGTTTTATGAGTGAGGATGCGGCAAGAAACTGGTGTGAGAAGGCAACCACAAGCTATACTATAAGTATTGAAGACTTTGCAAAGAGAGTAAGAAGCTATATAGAAAAAAAGGGAAACAATCACCATGTAGTATTCCTTGTGGATGAGATAGGACAGTACATAGGAGATGACTCAAAGCTTATGCTCAATCTTCAGACCGTTACCGAGGAGCTTGGCAAGGAATGTATGGGTAAGGCATGGGTGATTGTAACATCACAACAGGATATAGATTCTATAACCAAGGTAAAGGGAAATGATTTTTCAAAAATTCAGGGACGTTTTGATACCAGACTTTCACTTTCAAGTGCAAATGTTGATGCCGTTATCAAAAAGAGAATACTTGATAAGACTGAAACGGCAGCCGAGACCCTCAGACTTTTGTATGAGCAAAAGGCTACGGTAATCAAAAACTTGATTGTATTCAATGACGGCGTTGAGAAAAAGCTTTATGCAAATGAAAATGATTTTAAGGAAGTCTACCCTTTTGTGCCTTATCAGTTCAATCTGCTTGCAAGTGTGCTGACATCTATACGTACACATGGAGCTTCAGGCAAGCACCTTTCAGAAGGTGAGCGTTCAATGCTTGCTTTATTTAAGGAGTCCGCAACCGACTGTAAGGATGATGAAATCGGAATACTTGTGCCTTTCCATCGCTTCTATGATGCACTTGAAAACTTCCTTGACCACAGCCATAAGGGAGTTATCTCAAAGGCATACGACAATACGGCAATCAATCCTTTAAATAAGGACGGAGATGTATTTACAATCAATGTTTTAAAGACTCTTTTTATGATAAAGTATATAGATCAGATTGAGTCAAATATCGACAATATCACAAGCTTGATGGTTGAAAATATAGATGATGACAGAATAGAGTTAAAGTCAAGGGTGGAAGATGCGCTGAAGGTCTTGATAAGCCAAATGCTTATACAAAAAAACGGAAGTCTATACATATTTTTGACGGATGAAGAGCAGGAAATCAACAATGAGATTGCAAAAAGAAAATGTTGAGATGTCGGAGGTCATCACAAAGATAGGTGAGATGATATATGAGGATATTTTAAAAGAAAACAAGTACAGATATCCGTCATTTAACGGCAGATACTCATTCGGTTTTAATCAAAATATTGACGACCGTCCGTATAAGTCCAACCAGAACTTCGATATAGGTCTTCGTATACTTACACCTTGGTATGATGTCAAAGAAGATGCCACACTGCGTATGATGTCCGGACAAGGCAGAGAAGTCATAGTACTGCTGCCGGATGATGACGAGTTTTTGAACGAGATGACGATGAGCCTTAGAATAGAGCGTTTCTTAAGAAAGAATGCCACATCTGGACAGCTTGCAAAATATGAGAATATCAAAAAGAGTAAGCATGACGAGATGAATGAGAGAAATGCCAATGCAAGGCTTTATCTTGTGGAGTCTCTAAAGGATGCAAGATATTATGTCAACGGAGATATTGCAAGGCTTTCAGCAAAGGAAGTGAGTACAAAGGTGAATGAGGCTATAGGACGCCTTGTTCAGATAGTATTCCACAAGCTCTCTTATATAGATACCGCTATGGGCGAGGCCGACATAAGAAAACTCTTTGATACCGGCAATCAGATGAAGATAAACGGAGGTACCGTAGCAAATATCCATGCGACGGAGGATGTGTTAAGCTTTATCTCTATGAATTCAAAAGGCCATATGAAGACTTCCATGAAGACTGTAAAAGATCGCTTTATGAAAGCTCCTTACGGATTTGTGGAGGATGATATATATTGGATAATTGCATATTTATTCAAAGTCGGAGATATTGCATTCACATTAAACGGTGCGTCAGTAAACCTTAACAATAAGAGTGCGGATGAGATAATAAACTATATCACAAAGAAGGCCTTTACAGAAAAGCTGCTTATGGAAGAGCGTGTCCGTGTAAGTGAGAAGGATAAAAAAGAAGTCCGTGATGTGATGAAGGAGGTATTCCATACTCCTATAGTGCCTGATGATGAGGATGCCATGATGGCGGATTTCAAAAGGCATTCAAATGATATGATAAATGAGTTAAAGGACCTTGAAATAAATTATATTAAGTATAATTATCCCGGAAAGAAGATCATAGAGGACGGTAAGAAATTATTTCAGTCTGCAATTCAGATAAATGATGCATTGGAGTTTTTCGGTCATATCTCAAAGATGAGAGATTTTTTCTACGATTTTTATGAAGACTATGAGCCTGTAAAAGCATTCTTTAAAGGCGGACAAAAGGAGATATTCAGCCGTGCTATAGATAAGCTTAGAATTTATGATGACAGTAAGACCTATATAGTGGACGCTGCACTTGAGGACACCGTAAAAAAGATGCGTGACATTTTGAAGATGAGTATGCCGTATAAGGAAATCCACAAATTGCCTGAGCTTATGGAGCAGTACCAAGATGCGTATAATAAGGTTTTGGATGAAGAGTTGCACCCTATATGTGAGTCCGTCAAGGAGTGCAGGACATATATATCGGATACTTTAAATGAAAAAGAGTATGCAAATGAAAAAAGACAAAAGTATCTTGCAGGTTTTGATGAGTTGTTAAACGAAGCTGAGAGTTCTACCAATGTATCAACTCTTAGAGGTCTTGAAGATAAGGCAAAAGCTTTGATGACACGTCTGTTGGGTGAGATGGATATGCTTGATGAGCAGATTGCAAAAAAGAAGCAGGCTGAGATAGAGCAAAGTCTGAAAGAAAAGGCCGGTCAGATGGGCATTGATGTCGATGACTATCAAGTAAAAAAGAGTATTGAAGAGCAAAGTAAGCAGTACAAGGTTAAAAAGACCAAGAACATCCCGATAAAGAAGATGACAGGTACAATGCTTTGGAGGCTTGAGAGCAAGGAAGATATCGACAGGTACTTATCATCTTTGCGTGAAAGGATGTTAAAAGAACTTGAAGAGGATACTGTTATAAATATACAACTATAAACGGGAGGAGCTTGATGGATAAGACATCCATAGTAGGCTTTGGTGACGGGAGGTACCCCTCAAGATACCCCCCAAGATACCCCCAAGATACCCCCTAAGACTTGGAGAAAAAGTAGATATTAAAGCTTAGAAAGTAAATATTAAGATAAAAAAATATAGGATACATAAACGGGAGGAGTTTGATGGATAAGACATCCATAAAAAACTTTGCGATTTGGGCGAGGAATAAGCTGATTGCGGATATCGGTTATAAAGCTTCATTGATGGGAATAAATGAGGACGGAATCAGTGAGGCGCTGTCACAGTCTACTATAAGCACGGAGTTTTATGATATCGGGACTGACAATCCTTATGCTATAAGCACAAATCAGATAAAGCAAGAAAAAGACTTGTAGAAGTAATCAGAAAAAAGGAAGCGGATACAGACTATAAAACCGCATATAAATACATAATTGAAGAGGTTGCCTATACCTGGTTTAACAGACTTATTGCCATACGATTTATGGAGGTAAATGACTATTTACCTTCACGTATGCGAGTACTTTCTTCAGTTTCGGGAAAGCTTGAGCCTGATATAGTAACAAATCCTTTTGTGGCGGAGCTTGAGCTTAGTGATGATGATAAAGAAAAGATAAACACGTATAAGAGTGACAACAATATTGATGAGCTTTTCAATCTCCTGTTTATAAAACAGTGTAATGCTCTAAATACCATATTGCCTGCACTTTTTGAAAAGACCGACGACTATACGGAGCTGCTTTTGAATCTGTCAGTTATTGACAGAGACGGCGTAGTGTATAAGCTTGTAACAGATATCGCAGAAGATGATTTCAATATAGAAAAGGGCGGTCAGGTAGAGATTATCGGATGGCTGTACCAATATTATAACAGTGAGCCGAAGAACGCCGCATTTGCAAAAAAAAGTAAGATAAGTAAGGAAGAGATTCCTGCGGTTACACAGCTTTTCACTCCGGACTGGATAGTGCGCTATATGGTGGAAAACAGCCTTGGCAGACTGTGGGTAGAGGGGCATGGTAATGAAGAGCTTAAGGCAAATTGGGAAGTACTACCTTGATGAAGCGACTCAGGAAGCAGAGGTTAAAAAGCAGCTTACAGAAATCAGAAAAGAATATGCTAAGCTCTCACCTGAGGATATCAAGATAATAGATCCCTGTGTAGGCTCCGGACATATTTTGGTATATGCTTTTGATGTGCTGATACAGATATATGAGAGTGCAGGTTACAGCACTCGTGACGCCGCAAGATCTATCTTGGAGCATAATATCTACGGGCTTGATATAGATGACAGAGCCTTTCAGCTGGCATATTTTGCTATAATGATGAAGGCAAGGCAGTACAACAGAAGAATATTAAACGGAGAGTATAAGCCGAATATCTACTCTATCAAGGAGAGCAACGGTATAAACAGAGAGCAGCTTAACTACCTTGGAAGCGGATGCAGTGAAGATGAAGAAATAAGGCATTAGAGCAGATAGGTATCTTGTTGGATAAATTTAAAGACGCCAAGGAGTACGGTTCAATACTTAATGTGGAAGAATTTGACGCAGAGTTGCTTGAAAAGTTCATTTCACAAAGTGAGCCTGACGGACAGATAAGTATGCACACTGTGGGCATAGAAGAAACTATACAAGAGCTTAGACAGATAATCGCAGTGGGCAAGGTGCTTTCAGATAAGTATCATACAGTGGTTACAAATCCGCCGTATGCAGGAACAAGTAATCTAAGTCCTAAGCTGAATGCCTATATCAAGGAAAATTATCCTGACAGTAAATCTGATTTGTTTGCGGTATTTATAGAGCGTTGCAGTGAGATGACAGTAGAGAACGGTTATCAGGCAATGATAACACAGCATTCATGGATGTTTTTATCAAGCTTTGAAAAGCTTAGAAAGAAGATGATGCAAAGTGAAATTATAAATATGGCACATCTTGGAGCAAGGGCTTTTGAAGAAATCGGCGGTGAAGTGGTGCAGGTGACCGCATTTGTACGATGTATAGAGCATATAAAAGGCTATAGAGGAACTTACTGTAGACTTATAGAGCCTACTTCACAGCAAGGCAAAGAGAAGATGTTTTTGGACGGAGAAAACAGATATATCACTGTGCAGGATAACTTTTAAAAAAAGATACCGGAATAACAGTTGCGTACTGGTGGGAAGAATTTTGACGTTTTTTTATTACCTCATTTGAAAGAGTATTATGAGTCTGCCGGAAGAAATAAGACACATAATAATTTACTTTTATACAAGAAATTGGTGGGAGATTTATGATACGAAAAATGGCAACCATATGCTAATGGTGGAATATTCAGACGTTGGGCTGGGAATGATGTAGATGTTGTTGATTGGTCTGTTGAAGCGAAAGAATTTTTATGCCAGCCATGGAGGATTATATAATCAGAAATATCTAGGTAAACGTGGAATTTGTTGGAATTTAATTACGTCTTATAAAAATGGATTTAGAATTAAACATAGAGAGCATCACTATAGTTCGGATCACCAACGATTATAGCGAGTGAAAAATTTCGATTTTTTTGATTTTTAGCTTTTTGAATAGTGTTGTAGCATCCACATTGTTAAATATATTTAATCCAACATTGAATACAACGGTTGGAGATGTCCAAGGTTTACCTATTAAGTTTGATAAAGAAGAAGAAATAACAACTTTTGTTAAAAAAAATATAACACTCTCCCAGTTCGACTGGGATTCCTATGAAACCTCATGGGATTTTGTAACTCACCCCCTTATAAAGCCTGTTCTTACAGAAAATAATGCTAACCGCTCACAAACTCTTATTGCCGACTGCTACAGTGCATGGGTAGATGAGTGCGAAGCTCGCTTTAATAAGCTGAAAGCCAATGAAGAGGAGCTAAACCGTATCTTTATAGATATCTACGGTCTTCAGGATGAACTTGCTGCCGATGTGGCGGATAAAGATATTACAGTGCATCGCATATTTGATACCAAGGAGGATATACTCGAGTCTATGAAAGGCTCAAACTATGTTCGCACCAAGCGTGATGAAGTAATATCACTGCTTTCATATGCTGTGGGATGTATGTTCGGACGCTACTCACTTGATGTAGAGGGGCTTGCATACGCAGGCGGAGAGTGGGATGATTCAAAATACATTACCTTTAAGCCTGATAGTGACAATATTATTCCGATTACAGATGAAGAATACCTTGATGATGATATAGTCACAAGGCTTTGTACTTGGCTTAAGGTAGTCTACGGTGAGTCCACAATTGAAGCCAATATTGATTTTATAGCGGATGCACTTGGCGGTAAGGGCAATACAAGCCGTGAGATTATAAGAAATTACTTTTTAAATGATTTCTTTAAAGATCATTGCAGTACCTACTCGGTAACAGGTTCAGGTAAGCGACCGATTTACTGGCTTTTTGATGCAGGAAAGCAAAACGGATTTAAGGCGCTTATATACCTGCACAGATACAATGCCGACACTATCGGAAATCTGCGTATCGACTATTTGCATTTGTTACAACGTATCTATGAGAGTGAGAGTAAGCGTATGCAAAGTACGCTTGACAGTGCAAAAAGCCCTCGTGAGGTGGCACTTGCCTCAAAGAGAAAGGAAAAGCTTCAAAAGCAGTTAAAGGAATGTCATGAGTATGATGAGAAGATTGCTCACCTTGCCCTTAGTCGTATAGAGCTTGACCTTGACGACGGTGTGAAGGTAAACTACAGAAAGATACAGACAGATAGAGACGGCAAATTTTATGATGTGCTGGCAGATTCAAAGAGTATCATGTCTAAGGAAAAATAGTATAACTTAAAGGTTATTGGAAAGTAGTAAAGCAATGGCGGAATTAAACCTAAAACAGATAAACGCTCGTCTGAATGAGGAGTTTAGAGGAGAGAAAAGAAAGCTTGTATTTTGGTATGATGACAAGGCCGAGTTTGCAGAGGATATAAAGGATATAGAACTTGACAATGCAAAGGTGTATTTTTTGCAACCTGACAATCAGTTTTATACAAAGTACTTTTTGGAACGAAAGGATAAGGAGAACAATTATCTTATATATGCACCTTTTCCGAAGCCCGATGTAAGGGAAAATCATCTTGAAGATACATTGCTGTATTCAAAGAGATTTTTTGCAGACAGAGCGTCACTGCTTATGGCGGACCTCGGAGTGGACGAGAAGTATAAGAATATCATTGAAAAGCATATCAAGTTCTTTGCAAATAAGGACAGAACGCAGAGGTTTTATGACCTTGAGATTGAACAGTTTAATGAAGAGAACATAATTGTAGGAATGCTTGGCAGTATCTGTCGTACACAGACCTGCTCTTTTGAAGAGGTGGTAAGAGCAGTTTTAAGTGACGGAAAATGTGAAGAGAATAAATTTATTGATGCATTCAAAAAGTATGATTTACATAGTGAGTTTTGGAAGCTGTGTGAAAGACATTTCGGATATATTGACAATATACCGTCTTTAACAAACTTTGTTTTGACTCTTTTTATCACATATACCGCCAAAAGTATCACGGGAGAACTTCCGGAGAGCTTAAAGAGCATTGTATCTCATAAGAGCGGAAATATCATCACATTTATGGACAATCTTAAAAACAGTGTACTGTATAAGGACAGATACAATGAATTGTCGGAATTTGTCTCAAATAGGTTAAATATAGTAAAAGTATTTGAGAATCTTTTGCCTGAAGAATTATTGTATTGTGACACCTTTGTATGCATTGATAAGATTATTATAAGGTGGATAAAAGAGCGTCTGCTTGCAGAGGATACAGGTGCAATGCTTGATAATCATTCAATAAAAGAGGTCGCTTCAATCAGATCAAAGATGCACTTTAGTGAAAGCATGGGAAAGATTTATCATATGCTTGGCAGTGCATATGATATTGTGGTGAGCGCAAAGTATACCTGTCCTGACAGCTTTAGTGATATTTTGGAAAAGTATAAGACAAGTGACTATAAGATAGATCAAAACTACAGATATTTTTATTATGATTATGACAGTCTTGATGACAGTGAGGATTTTGAGAGACTGCGTGAACTTGTGGAGAATATCTATACCAATGAATACCTTGACAAGCTTTTGCAAAAATGGAACAGCGGTATTTTAGAGCAGGATGCATTCGGTAAGCTGCCTTTACAAATAGACTTTTATGACAGCAATATAGGCGGACTTAAGGACAGAACGGTTGTCATAATTTCAGATGCGCTTCGTTATGAGGTGGGACATGAGCTATATACAGTTTTAGCGGACGATCCGAAGAGCAACATAAAGATTGATATGAGTTTGAGTGTATTGCCTTCTTATACAAGACTTGGAATGGCGGCATTGTTGCCACATAAGAGTATTACAATGAGTGATGAGTATACCGTGCTTGTAGACGATATGAGCTGTGACAACCTTCTTACAAGGCAGAATATATTGCAAAGATATTGTGATAACGGTATTTGTGTACAGTTTGATGATATTAAAAATATGAAAAAGTCGGAGCTTCGTGATATATTTACCGGAAAAGCAGCTGGTCTATGTCTATCACAACCAGATTGATGCCAGAGGTGATAAAGGCAAATACGGAGGATGAGGTGTTCGTAGCCTGCAAAGAGGCGGTAAATGAGATAGCGGATTTGATTCGCCGCATATCGTCAAATGCCAACACTCACCATTTTATTGTTACGGCCGACCACGGATTTATCTATAAAAGAGATAAGCTTAATGAGAGCGACAAGATAAATGTAAGAGATAAGAACGCTTTTGTAAACCGCAGATTTATAGTATCGAATGAGGCGATATGAAGACGGCATAGAGAATATTTCTATGGGCAGGATTTTTAAGAAATGATGACGGCAAGGTGGTATCATTTCCTATAAGCAGCAATGTTTTCAAGGTATCCGGAGGAGGACAAAACTTTGTACATGGAGGATCGTCTCCGCAGGAAATGCTTATTCCCGTGCTGAATATTAAGATGGAGCGTGGTCACATTGATACGGGGAATGCACAGATAGCGCTCGTAAGTATGGTACAAAAGATTACAAGTAATGTTACCGTACTTGAATTTATCCAGTCGGAAGCTGTAAGCGATACAGTCAAGGCAACTACATATAAGCTTTTATTTTTATCTCTGATGATAATGAGAAGATATCAAACGAAGCGACTCTTTTTTGCAGACAGCAGAGAGCTTGACGCAAGAAAGCGAATTTTTCCGTATGAATTTCAGATTCAAAGATAAAAAGTATGACAAGAATAAAAATTATTATCTTGCGGCATATGATGAAGGCAGCGGTGAAGAGATTTGGCGCCACCATGTGGTTATGGACTTGGTAGGAGAGAGTTTTTAGAAAAATCAGACAGAAAGGACATGGAAGATGGGAGAATATAAGCCGCCTTTTCATATGACTGACAGGATTACAAACCTTGTAGCATCCATATGTGAACAGGTAGGAAGAATTACGGTACTTTCTCACGGAAATTTGAGTCCACATCTGAAAAAAGAAAACAGAATAAGAACAATCCATTCGTCACTGGCAATAGAGCAAAACTCGCTTTCATTAGAGCAGGTGACGGCTATTCTTGACGGAAAGAGAGTTCTTGGAAATCTGAATGAAATAAGAGAGGTTAAAAACGCCTATGACACATATGAGTTGATGCTTTCGCTTAATCCATATTCTGTAGAAGAAATGTGGGGGATTATGCGAAAGGAAGCTTTCCCTAAGGATATGAGATTGTAATGAGTTTGTTAAAGCCAACAGTATAATTTGGGAAGTTATTATTATTTTTAAAAAGGAGGTTAGTATGAGGATAAAAATTGTAGGAATATTTTTTGGCGGCAATGACTATGCTTAGTGCCTGTAAAAAGGGCGGTACACAGTTAGAAAATAAAAGTATTACTGAATCTGATAAATCCATAAAATCTGTTGAAGCTGTGATTCCGAATCCGGTTTCGGAGGGAACAGATGTTAATAAGTTTATAAACGGAGATGATCACTGGAAATGGTGGGAGGATTATATAGAAAAGGTTCACAACTCACAAACTGTGCAGGAAGGGATGGGACAGTACTATGAACAGATACAGAAGGAACTTTTATCAGATGCCTCAGATCATAATGCAGTATGTTCGCCATTGAATATTTATATAGCACTTTCCATGCTGGCTGAAGTGACAGATGGAAATACACGTAAGCAAATACTTGATGTGCTTAATGTAAAGGATATGGATGTCTTAAATAAGCGAATAGAAGCGATATGGGATGCCAATTATGTGGATACACCTGCACTAAAGAGTATGTTGGCAAATTCTATATGGTTAAAAAGCGGTATAGGGTATAATGAAGATACTTTAAAAAGGCTGTCAACGGAGTATCATGTTTCATCTTACAGCGGTGAGATGGGATCTAAGTCAATGAATCTGAAACTTCAAAAATGGACTGATGAGCATACAGGAGGATTGCTTAAAGAGTATACAAAAGAATTGGAACTTAAACCGGAATCGGTGTTGGCACTTATTTCAACCGTTTATTACAAGGCATCTTGGGATAAGGAATTCCCAAAGGAGCAAACAAATGATGGAATATTTCATGGGCTTTCAGGGGATAAGTCGGTTCCTATGATGAACAATGATGTTATGACAAATTTGTATCAAACAGAGCATTTTCAGGCTGTAGGATTGAGCCTTGTCGACAGTGGTACAATGTATTTTTTCCTGCCGAAAGAAGGTTATAAAGCACAGGATATTGCAGCAGATCCACAAATGATAAAAATCTGTATGGAACCTGCAAGTGTGGAAAGTAATTCGGCATTGGTGCATCTGACAGTTCCAAAATTCAATGATTCGGCTAAAATAAATCTGTTGGAGTGTCTGAAGAATATCGGAATTACAGATGTGCTTTCAGACAAACAGGCAGATTTCACTCCACTTACAAAAAGAAGTTGAAAATATTTATGTAAGCAGAGCAGAGCATGCCGCCATGGTAAAGATAGATGAGGAAGGTGTTACAGGTGCGGCGTATACTGCATTTATGATGGAGAGCGCAGGAATAATACAGAATCAGGTGGATTTCATTATTGACAGCCCTTTTGTATTTGCAGTGGCGGCTCCTGACGGTTCAATTCTTTTTACAGGAGTTATTCAGAATATAGAGTAGTATCTTTCTTGGTCCACAAAAAGGAATAGAAGCTTTTGGCTCTGGAAGACAAACGACTTGAGTTGGTATCTGTTTCTTGCACTGTAAAGATGATATACTTTACAGTGCAAAGTGGATAAGTAGGATGTTATATTATAATATTTAGCTAATAAATTATTAAATAAAAAGGGGATTATATTATGCATTAAGTTTTAAGAAAAAGGTCAGAAGGTAAATTTGACAAAGGAAACCGGGGTTGAGTAAACTTATGGTTGGTTTAGGTTGGGATACCAATAAGTATAGTGGCGGATATGACTTCGACCTTGATGCAACAGCATTTCTTTTGAAAGCTGATGGCAGGGGTAAGTTCAAATAATGACTTTATTTATTATGGGAATCTAAAGCATTCATCAGGAAGCTGTCTGTCATATGGGCGACAATTTGACAGGTGGTGCTACTGGGTGATGATGAACAAGTCTACGTAGACTTAAGGATGGTACCAAGCGACATTGAAAGAATTGTTATTGCAGTGACTATCTATGATGCTGATAAGAGAGGACAAAAATTTTTGGTCAGGTCAGCAATGCTTATATCCATATATTGGATACTACAAACAATAATGAGATACTTAGATATGATTTAGGCGAAGACTTTTTCAATGGAGGCTTCTATAGTAGTTGGAGAAATATATAAGTATAAGAATGAGTGGAAATTCAATGCCGTAGGTAGTGGGTTCAAAAGGCGGACTAAAAGCACTTTGTATGAATTATGGAGTGAACCTTGAACTCAGGATAGAGATAGAGGTGCTATTGTACTTGGAGAAGGGTCATAAGGTAAGCTAAAAAGGCAGTGGAGAAATACTAATAAACTTAAACTGAGTCAGCCACAAAATAAAGGATTTGGAAATGGCATAGACTTAGACCTTGGTTGTCTTTATGAGCTGCAAGATGGTAGAAAAGGGAGTAGTACAGGCACTTGGGAATTGCTTTGGTAGCTTGGTTAATCCTCCATATATTTCTCTGATGGAGATGATAGAACAGGTTTAGCAGTAGATGGTGAGAATCTTAGAGTAAACAGTGCAATGATTCCACAGATTAAAAGAATGCTGGTATATACCTTTATATATGAAGGTGCAGCCAACTGGTATGAGACTAATGGTGTTGTCACAGTAAAATGTCCGGGAAGCAGAGATATTATAGTGAAGATGGATGAATGTGGCTCAAATTTAACTATGTGTGGTATAGCTCTTTTAGAAAACCGTGATGGACAGTCACTTTCTATGGAGAAGGTGGTGAAGTTTTATGGTGGCCACGTAGAACTTGATAAAGCATTTGGATGGGGATTGCGCTGGGTAAGAGGTTCTAAGGATTGAGGTTAAATTATATATAGTGATATATAAATAAGAGTGGGCCTGGCCCACTCTTATAGTTTATGAATTAAAATACTTGCAATTATTTAGTACCTGTAAGTGCAGTACCACTTACATACAGTGTATGTCCATTACTTATGATATTTTGTGAATTACCATGGAAGCTTGTCACATAACTGTCAGCAGTTAATGTCCAAGTGCTTGTGTCATCTAATGTAACAGAAACATTTCCAACTTCAGTTGAAACTCTGATACCGGAAGCATTGCTGATATTACCATCTATTGTACCTTCAAAATTTGAATTAGAACTTAGATTCATGGTGAGAGTTGAATCATTGCCTACTTTTACTAAGCCACTGAGTTTTTGAGATGTAGCATCTAATGTAGCAATATTAGAGCCACCACTCATGCTAAAGCTACTTGTGCCGCTATTTGCATCTCCGGACATTGACTGGTAAATCATAATAGTATCTAAAAAAGTAGCATTACCATTTTGCTTTGTATTGTTAGCGGTAAGGTCACAGTTTTTCAAGCTTTTATAGAATTCAGACCCTCTATGCATACACCTTCTGAAAGATTGGATGTTAATGTGGCATTAGATACAGAAATGTCTGCTGTAGAATAAATAGCCGGAGAGCCAAGACCATTTGATGTATATGTACCGCCATCTACAGTGACACTGCCACCGCCTCTATCTGTACGAATAGCAGCAGATGATTGTCCGCTTGTAGTAATATCAAGATTTGATGCTTTTGTCACACCGCCACCTGATTTGAACCTTTAGCATCAGAAGTTATGTCACCACCTGTAATAGTAGTATTAGACCCATCTTTTACCAAAACTGCAGCATTCAAACCATAGAAGTTACAATTATCTCCACCATCTGAATCACCTGATTTTGTAACTGTAGGATTAGTGATAGATACATCATCGAAGTAGAAACTAAAAATAGCACTCTGATCACTTTCACTTGAAGTATAAGTTTTGTCACTTTGAGAGTCCTTCGATGTGATTTCTGTTGCTCCACTGTAGTTAAGATTTTTACATAAGTATCTAATTATATCTTTTTATCTGCCTATTGTCTACCTTATATATTGTAAGCAAATCAAAATAAAAGGTTGCTGTCTTTAGGGTAGGAGAGGTATCTTGCTTCCCAGTTAGAGCAAACTTTTCCTTATATTTTCTAAGACCGCCGAAGGAATAGAAACGGGTTGCAAAAGTGTATACCAAAAAGGCAAGTTTTTCCTCTACAAAGCTGTGGTCGTTTTGCCTCACATTGACAGCGGTGCCATACCGAGGTCAAAGTACATCACATCCTTTTTCCTTCATATAAAGGAAAAATCTGTACAAAGAGGTAGTCCATGATACCGTTTCTTTTCAGTCTGAGGGTCGTATCTCATCAAGTCTATACTTGATTCTGTAGCGGTATTGCATACAAGGAAGTTTGCAAATGCCTGTACTTTTTCCTGATTCATCAAGTACACAGGCAATAGGAGCCAATGATAGGTAGTCTCTGTCAAAAAAGCCGAGTGAAAATCCCTTTTCCTCTCTGCCTGAAAGCCAAGCATTTGAAATATTTTCAAGTTCATCCATAAATTCGTTTGAAAAAGGAGGATTCACTATCTGAAAGCTGTATCCTGAGTTTTCGCCTCGGTTTATAATGGCACGAAACTTTCTTCCTGCTTTTCCCACAAGTCCGAATTCATTAAGATTTACCTTTCAGCAGTCTCACCGAATTTCATGAACTCATATCCAAGCTCATGCAAAAAGTAAGGTCAATTCACGGCCGACTTCATAGAAAAGCGGAATAAGATTTTTGGATTCGGCCTCATTTATAAACTCGGTGACGGCATTTTTAAAGTACTCTTTTTTACCTATAGGGTCACCCATAACGATAGCCTTGCCGTCCTCCAAGGCAAACTGGAATACCACAAGGTCTTTATCATCTTCGGTGTAGTAGTAGAGCAGCTTGTCATCCAAAAATGCAAGTGAGGCGTTCAGATTTGTATTATCAAAACTTTTTAAAAAATTTTGATATTTAACCTTATCAAACTTCTCACCGAATGAAAAATGTCTGTCCTTTGCAAGTGATTCCACTACAATATAAAACAGTGCTATTATGACAAGGTAGATGAACAGATGGAAAAAACGTGTAAAAAATACATTAAAAAAATGCATTTTGGTAGCGTGTTCCACACCGACTTTGCTGTGGAAGATAATATATCCAAGACTTTCATGTCCTGTATTCTTACTTGAAATATACATAAGAAAGAATGTGAACACAAAGCTGCCTACAATATATCCGATGTCTTTTAATCTGTATTCAGCAGGGTAGAAAAATGACTTCCTGTCCAAATCTTTTCTCCTTGAAAATACCAAAAGGATGAATACTATCAGATATATGCTGCTGAAAACCGAAATATATCCGATATTTATATAAATCAGACTTATAAAAGACAAACAGGCGGCAAACCAAAGTGCGAATCGTGAGCGTCTCTTTAGCAGTCTTCCAAGCAGGAAGAATAAGCTTCCAAGTAAGAAGCTTGGAAACTGGAAAAGCAGCTGACCATGTATAGGATCCATCTTTCCGATAATAGGTATGGAGTGTATACTGTCCGGAAGTATAGCTGTCGCCATCAGAAAAAATCCGAAGAAATTTGCCATAAAGTGGCTTACACTTTGCTTTACAAGTTTTGAAAGCTTATTCGGAATACCCAAAAACTTATCGTTGATTTGACCTCCCATGCTCTTTAAAAACAAAATAAGTCCGATAAAGAACGGAATTATATAATAAAAAACTCTAAAGAGTAAGAGCCAGCTTGCAGCTTCATTGTGATTTATTGACAGATGTAAAAGTCCACCAATCATCATAAGATCGAAGCTTCTGAGACTTCCCGGTATCATAGAAACCATTCCTATGCATATGGAGATAAAATACAATGGAAGTATATTCACCAACGAAACATCATATCCCAAAAGTTCTTCCGACATAGAAGAAAAAAATAACGATACAAAGCTCCAGTCGAGTAAGGATGTCACTATAAGTGCCGACATCTTTTGCCGCTTAAGTTTCGAAGTAATCCATATTTTTTTCTGGTGGAAAGTATAAGTAAAACAGGAAGTATAAGTGAGGCAATGATAAGGACAAAGCTGTAAGGTCTAAGTGTGTCGTTTTTTGCATAAAAAAAGATAAAAAACACTGAAAGCAGTGAGAGCAAAGACAGGCCTGACATAAAGTAAGGCATTACCTTTGAGATGCCCTGCATTGTCTTGCCCTCTTTTTCTTTTTCACTGAAATAGCTGTAGCGAAGTCCCTACATCCACAAGCCCTGCAAATCTGATAAGGTTGTTAAGGCTGTTTATAGTCCAGCTGCTTTCAATAAGCGCCTACAGAAATCTCTTTGCCAAGTTCTTTTGTCAGTATATAGTCATAGAGCATCATCGGAGATACCGCAAGTATTCCGAAGATAAACAGGCTTAAGACCTGAAGAGGTGAGAGATGCTCTATTATCTTTTTTACGGCACTGAATGATATAGTCTTTCCCATATGGAAAAGTTCTATAATTACTAGAATGAGTATTGATATAAAAAGTATACCCTTTAGGATATTTTGGTATTTTTTTAGGAATGAGATTATACTGCGCATCCTACCTCCTTGAAATATATTGAACCAATTTGTAAACAGTCTTATTAAAGTAGGTACTGTCTTTTTGGGAATGTTATGTCCCTTGATTTTTCTTTTCTATAAACTTTCCGTGTGGGAAAAGTTTTGATATAGAGATACTGTGACTTCTCTTTATCATATCGCACTCACCTACTAAAAACGATGACAGGATAGTCTGCATTTTTGAAGGTATCTTTTGATATATCAAGACTTTCATGAAGCAGAGGAGATACCACAGACTTTCTTTTTGAAAAACAGGGGAAAATATGCCAAGAGCTTTTGTAGAGGTATTCTTCAAAAAGCAGGCATATTTTGGTAAAAACTTTAAACCGTCAAATGAGATATTGCCGCTGTTTTGCAATAATACCTGCCACTCTTTGCCGTGCAGTTTTGCAAACTCTATAGCAAGATTGGCACCGTCACTGTGTCCTACAAGCAAACACTTTTCTATATGCAAATATGAGAGCAGCTCTTCAAGGCTGTCAGCCAAGTAAGAAAAAGCTACCTTTTCGAGTAAATCGCCTGATTTGCCATGTCCCAAGCTGTCCACAAATATAAGTTTGCAGTATTTGCTGAGAACTTTTTGCTTTTAAAGTATCCGCTTTCAAGGTTGTTACCGTGTAAGAAAAACAACCGGAAAAGCCTTCTCCTCAAATTTCATAATGTATATATTCACCGTTTCTTCTATAAAACTTCATATATAACACACTTTCATAGCTTTTATTTATGAACAAGTTCTAGCACAACGAAGTAAAAAAGTCAAATAAAAAAGGACTTCTTTAAAAAGTCCTATAAGCCGTATATGATAAAGTCCTAATATACCCCAAACGAAAATGTCCTGTTTATGATAGAATAGTGTTTTATACATTTTATTAAACAGGAGGAACAGACTTATCAGAAAGGTAGTTTTATCAATGAATGAGCAAAAGAAATACGAAGTTATCAAAGGGTTGGCTGACCACCCTGATACCGCTAACAAGAACAGAGCCGCTATGGTACTGGGATGCACCAGGAGGCATATAAATCGTATGTTACAGGGATATATAAAAAGTGGCAAGAAATTCTTTCTACACGGTAACAAAGGCAAAAAGCCGGCCACTACAATCTCCCATGATATTCGTAGACAAGTCATAGACCTTTACAGAACTAAATACTATGATGCAAACTTTGAGCACTATACAGAGCTTCTGAAAAAGAATGAGGGCATATGTATCTCACATTCATCTGTAATGAATATCTTGGAGTCTGAATATATTCTTTCTCCAAAGGCCACCAAAGCTAAACGTAGACGTATTAAGCAAAAGCTGAAAGCTAAAAAAGAAACAGCAAAGACAAAGAAGGAGCTGGCATCTATACAGGCCAACCTGGTAGCCATCGATGATGCCCACAGCCGTCGTCCAAGATGTGCTTATTTCGGTGAACTACAACAAATGGATGCAACCCCATATGAATGGGTACGGGACAAATATGGCATCTACATTTGGCTATTGATGATGCTTCAGGTGTTGTTACAGGTGCCTGGTTTTGACACTCAGGAAACTCTTAACGGCTACTACCATGTATTCAATCAGATACTTACCTGATTACGGTATTCTTATAAGTTTCTTACAGATAGAAGAACTGTATTTACCACAAGAAAAAAGGTGCCTCATCTGATGATAAAGACACCTATACACAGTTCGCTTATGCCTGCAAGCAGCTTGGTGTGGAACTTGAATCAAGTAGTGTACCTCAAGCTAAAGGACGCATAGAACGTTTGAATCAAACCTTACAGTCACGCCTGCGGTTGAATTCAGAATCGCAGGCGTAACTGATATCAATAAAAGCCAATGAATTCCTTCACTCCTACATAAAAAGAATTCAATGAGAAGTTTGCACTTCCACTTTATGGTATCAAATCTGTGTTGAAAACGCAACTGTCTAAGGAAAAATAAATCTTACTTTAGCGGTTCTGACAGAAAAGAACTGTTGATGCAGGACATGCGATTCAATTTGAGAAAAAGTTTTATAAGATGATAGATCATAAGGGAGTGCAGATCCATTATCGAAAAGGAACAAAAGTTATGCTTATCAAGGCTTTTGATAGGTCTTTGTTTGCGTGCGTTAATGACAAAGATATTCATGTGCTGGAGGAAAATATAACACATGAGCGTAAGTCTAAAAGACCTGGACGCTGATTACAAAAATCCAAAAACCTAGAAAACTTATATTCCACCAATGAATCATCCTTGAGAAGAAGTGCCTTTAAAAATTTGTCCACTCACAACCACACAGAATTGAACAAGATTTAAAAAAAGTGCATGATAAAAAGCCCCTTTTGTGGGGCTTATAAAATAATTATTTTAGGACATAATCATTTATGTTGACAATAAAAAGGACTTTTTAAAAAGTCCTTTTAATAATCAGTCAAATACTATAGGCTTGCTTTGTTTCGGTCTCAGTGAGAGTGCCGCACCTATAGCACCGGCGTACCTTCCCAAGCGGATGAGTATGAATCTTTTTACCAAGCTTAGATGACATAAGCTCTACAAAATAAGAGGGTGAAGCTGAGACCGCCTGTAAGCATGACTTCACCTTTTATGCCGTGCTTTTGGCAAGAGATATTACTTTGTTGGCTACATGAGTCTATAACACCTGCGGCAATATTTTCTCTTTTTCACCTGAACCTATATAGCTTATTACTTCGGATTCGGCAAATACGGTACACATAGAACTAATAGACAAAGCATCGCCTGAGGATGCAAGTGCATACAGTTCGTCAAAGTCGCAGCCGAGTCTGTTTGCCATAACCTCTATAAACTTGCCCGTACCTGCCGTACATTTGTCATTCATCAAAAAGTCCTTCACCATGCCGTCTTCATGTAATAATCTTGGTGTCCTGTCCGCCTATATCTATAACGGTGCCGTTTACTTTAAACAGTGCATAAGCCCCCTTGCCGTGACAGGTTATCTCCGTGATGTTTTTATCAGCATAGTCTACACATATCCTGCCGTAACCTGTAGCCGCACAAGCCATATCTTCACTAAAGCCTTTTTCCTTAAGCTTTTGCATTATAGCTTTGGGTGTTTCCTTACTGTTCCAGCCTGTAGGCATACAAAATGAATCAAGTAATTTTTCATTGTCAGTAACCACAACCTTGGAAGCTGTAGAACCTATATCTATTCCTATGTAATATTTACAATCCATCAAAACCTCTTTATACGGCTATTGTTTCAAGGAACGCCTCAAGTCTGGTATTTATCTGTCCCGCATCGGCCTTTGAATAGTCCGTTTCACTCTTAAGATAAAGGGATTCCTTTTGCAAGTACAGCCTTCTTGACATTGTACGGACTCTATAGAGAAAGTATGACAGGCCTGAAGTATTATCTCAAGTACTCCGTCCACCTGATAATCGTCAATCATATCTGAGATAAACTTTAATCTGTTTGTATTCGGACTCATAACTGAACAGTTGATATTCAGATATTTTTTGGCAAGAGCCTCTGTTACAGGTAATGTAGTATCAACTTTTTCGATTTTTTCTCTGTTGCTGTTGCAGGTGTCAAATGCGACAACATCCGCACCGAGTTCTTCCAATACTTTGATAGTTTTGTCTCTGACACCGCCGTTTGGACATCCTGTTATCAATATCCTTGCTTCCTGCTTACCTTACCCTTATAGTTTGCTTCCCAGTCGGCCTTGACCTCGTCTATTCTTTCTCTTAACTGCTTACAGCGCTCTTCCATACTCGGTATAAAGCTCAGTGTATCAAGCTTTGTTCCGAGTTCAGCCTGAGATAGGAGACGGGTTCAACTTACCGAGGTCAAGATATTCAAGTACAAGGTCTCTTTCGGCATTTTTTTGTAATATTGCTTTTTTGACATCCTCTTCGGTTATTGTGACGCCGTAGAAGTCTTCAAGCTTTTTCCAAAACTTCTTGATTTCGGCTTCCCACATTGTAAGTGCCGCTTCATCTCTTTGAAGACGGCAGCTGCATATCATAGGTATCCTTGATGTCGTTCATAGGCTCAAACATCTTCTTTTTGCCGTCACAGGTGGTCTCACCTACTATAAAATCTGAAAAAGTAAAAAGTAAGGGCAAGTATCTGTAAAGTGCAAAGTCGTAACTTGCCTTGATAAAGAGGGCAAAGGTTGCTCGGCAGATGTTCTTGTGAGCAGCTATAGGTTCTTCACTTGTGGCACAGAGTGTAACAGGAATTGCACCTGCGGCAATGATAAGTTCTGTGGAATAAATGAGCAGTATGTTCCTACTATTTTACCTCCGTCGTCTTTATGAGCTCATCTTCATAAAGCCTGATTTTCTTGCTTCTGGAAAACTCTCAAAATTTTCCGGGTAGTCGTAACATAATGAAATCCTCCATAAAACGATATATTTGTATAAATTGTACATAAAAATAAATAATGTTTACAATAAATATATTTAATAAATCTATTTTTCTGTATAATTAGATAGGGTTTATTTATTTTCTCAATAGCTATACTTTTGTTTTCAAGTCTTTAGACCGGTATTCTGTAAAAATATTTTTAATAAAGATATTGTAAAACAAGTATTTGCTATATAGAAAAAGTATTCTTTTTACTAATAAAGTATTTATACTGTCTCTAAAATATGACAGCTTTTACCAATGTATTAGAATGTTAATATATGCAAAAAGATAGAAAATTGTGTAGTAAACTTGACTTTTGTATATGTTTTGTTAAATTTATATCGCATTTTTAGATATGCATAGAGACAATGATGTCGAGACGAGGATTCGCCATTGTCTTTTTATTTGAACAGGATATAGAGAAACCATTGGAGGTAATAAAATGGGATTGATAGAAAATGAGTTTGTAAAGTTTATGGAAAAGTTTGATGAGCATCCGTTTGAGATGATAATCGACGGAAAACAAGCATATGATCGGAGAGGAGAACCTACATTTTCTATTAAGGTAAATAAGGTACCTTCAGTTGTGGATATGCTTACAAGTACATCTATCACCTTGGGTGAGGCATATATGGACGGAGATATTGAGGATAGAGGGCGACCTTTATAAGGCTTTTAAATATGTTCCTCGGACAGATGAGTAAGTTTTCAACAGATCAAAAATAAGTTGAAGAAGCTTATATTTACTTCGCTTTCAAAGAAGAATCAGCAGAAGGAAGTTTCTTCACACTATGATATAGGAAATGATTTTTACAGCCTCTGGCTTGATGAGACTATGAGCTATTCATGCGGATATTTTAAGAATGAAGATGATACACTCTATCAGGCTCCAGGTAAACAAGGTACACCATCTTTTGGATAAGATGCACCTGAAAGAGGGTATGACAATACTTGATATCGGTTGCGGTTGGGATTTTTGCTCATTGAGGCTGCAAAGAAGTATAAGGTAAAGGGTCTGGGCATCACTTTAAGTCATGAACAGAAGGCCAAGTTTGAGGAGAGAATAAAGGCAGAGGGTCTTGAGGATTACCTTGAAGTGGAGCTTATGGACTACAGAGATCTTCCAAAGACCAAGAGAACTTTTGACAGCATTGTCAGTGTAGGTATGCTTGAGCATGTGGGCAGAGGCAATATGGAGTATTTGCAGTGTGCCAAGTCCGTACTTGCTCCGGGTGGTATATTCGTACTTCACTTTATCAGCTCTCTTAAGGAGTATCCGGGTGATGCATGGATTAAGAAGTATATTTTCCCGGGCGGTGTTATACCTAGTCTTCGAGAGATTATATCTGATGCAAGTGATTTAAGACTTTATACATTAGATGTGGAGAGCCTTAGAAGACATTATAACAAGACCTTGCTTTGCTGGAATGCAAACTTCCAAGCTCATAGAGATGAGGTGGTTAAGATGTTTGATGAGAGATTTGCAAGAATGTGGGAGCTGTATCTGTGCAGCTGTGCCGCTACTTTTTGGAACGGAGTTATCGATCTTCACCAGATTATATTTACAAATGATGTCAACAATGATTTACCGATGACCAGATGGTACTAATATAGTAAATAAGGAGTCACTTTTGTGAGAGCTTTTTATTTTAAAATACGGGATAAATAATATAAAACGGACCGGGAGTTTATTTTATGTGTGAAATGTATTAGTACCTGCTCAAAAGATGTATTATAATATAAGCAGTTTATAAAAAGGTGGAGCGTATGAAAAAGGAATAAAATTTCACAGTATATATTACAGATTTACATTATTTATGCTTATGTTTTTACAATGGTAATATATTTTTTCTTTCGGGAGGTGGAGATATAATTATTGTAGGTCATCTATTTAATTCAACAAAGCTTTGTACCATATTAAATATGATATGGATTGTTATGTTTGTTGTATTTTCATTTGTATTTACAAAATGTGTTATCTCAAAGGACGGAATTTATTTGAAAAAGATAGATTTGACGGTACCGTGGGAGGATATATCAAATATTACATATACATGGATAAACGAACTTAGTTTATACCGACATGAATGCTCATTTTATAATGTAAAAACAATGGTAGTATATAGACATGATTATAAGCCCTATATGTATTTCAAATATTTCGGTATTGTCATTATTTGCCGTGAAGTATTTTTTTCTCCTAAATCCAAAGTGGATATAGCATTTCCTACTTACCACATTATTTAATGTGGGACTGAATGTAAGTATATTTTTATATAGGATACACCACGGAATTACTTACTGTTAAAGTAAACCGGAACTTTTCTTTACTTTTTAGGATTGTATTGCATAAAGTCTATAATCTTGCCTATAGTGATGTTAAAGCTGACAAATATGAGATGGAAACTACTTAAGACATGGCAGCTTACGCAATCACAGCAATCCTGGATACAATCAATATCTAAACATAAAAACTCTCAAACCGGTTTTAGCGGAATGAGAGTATTTGATATACAGTATGGTGTGCATATACCGTATATTGCCATTTATACTATATAAGGAACAGCTTTATATTATTTTTTAGGTAGAAACCGCTTGGATTCTCATCAAGCTTGATAAGAATGTTCTCTCATCTGCTATAGTGATCAAGGATAACTTTGTGAGTTTCTCTACCGATACCTGAAGTCTTATATCCTCCAAACGGAGCACCTGCAGGTATTGCATAGGTATTACCCAAACTCTACCTGTTTCGATACTTCTTGAAACACGGAATGCACGGTTAAGATCCTTTGTCCAAACGCCGCCGAAGACCGTATACGCTCATTGGCATATTTGATTACTTCATCTTCAGTCTTGAACTTGATGATAACAGCTACAGGTCCGAAGATTTCTTCCCTGTGCGGCATAAGAATCATTGGTTACATTTGTGATAAGTGTAGGCTTGTAGAATGATCCGTTTGCAAAGCTCACCTTCTGTATAACGTGAACCTCCGCATGCAACAGTAGCACCGTCAGCCACAGCTCTGTCTACACAAGCCTGAATCTTTGCTACCTGACCCTCGTTAATCTGTGAACCCATCTGTGTGTTGATATCAAGAGGATTTCTACACAATCTTGTTAAAACTGGTCTCAGCTCTCTTACAAACCCATCATAGATACCTTCCTGTACAAACTATTTTGAACCTGCACAGCAAACCTGTCCCTGATTAAAGAGGATTCCGCTGTACATGCCGTCAATAGCAAGATCAAGATCACAGTCGTCAAAGAATATATTTGCAGATTTTTCCGCCCAGCTCCAAGTGTTGCAGGTATAAGTTTTTCGGCTGCAGCCTTTGCTACTGAATAGCCTATCTCTGTAGAACCTGTGAATGCAAGCTTTCTAAATCCGTTGTGATCAAGAATATACTGTCCTGATTTGCTGCCTGCACCTGAGATAACATTGAATACACCCTTCGGGATGATATCTTTTACAAGCTTTTGCAGCTCAAGGATTGAAAAGGAGTTGAAGAACTACTCTTAAGTACTGTACAGCATCCTGAAGCGAGTACCGTGCAAGCTCCATGCAGCCATATAGGAAAGGGAAGTTCCAAGGAACTATCTGTCCTACTACACCGATAGGCTCTCTGAATACAAGTGAGAGAGTCTTTGAACTCAGGAAGTTTGAAGTATCTCCTCTGTACGAATAGCGGAAGCAAAATATCTGAAATGATCTGCAGCACAAACGGAATATCCACATTTAATGTTTCACGAAGCGGCTTACCGTTGTCAAGACTCTCGATATAAGCGAGGTCCTCTTTGTTTGCATCTATAACATCGGCAATCTTTAAAGAATCTCGGCTCTCTTGATCTTATCAAGGTTTTTCCATGAATCAAAGCTGCCCATGCCGCATTTTACAGCGTCATCTACATCTTCCTTTGTAGCCTCTGCCACACTTGCGATTTTTCCTTGGTTGCTGGAGAGTATGTATCAAAACTTACCGTCCTTTGAATCTCTGAATTCTCCGTTAATAAAAGTCCATACTTTTCGTCCGGTCTCTTTGCCATATTTAAAAATACTCCTTTTCGAGTTGTTAATCTTTAGTAAATACTATAGATTGATTCTAGCATAAAGAAAAATAAAAAGCTATAGCTTTTTGCAAAAAGTAGATAATTTAACAAATGTAGATTGCTTACAACCAAACAAAAAGAGCATTTTTATATCATTTTGCTAATATTATACTGCCATATTCGTCATGTTTTTATCAAAGTACATAGAGATTGCATAAAATTTAAAAGCTTAAAATTGTAAAAACATTGGTTAATATAATACATATATATGGGCACAAAATAAAAATATATCTAATTTTATATATCTTTTTAAACTTTTTGTAACTATTATTTTTGCTGTTATGTCGTATATTAGAAAGGCACAAAGATGGAGGAAGATATGCAGAAAAGATATATTTGGACAGCAATAACATTAACCACATGTATTACAATGGCACAGGCGATGCCGGTTTTGGCAGGCAGAGTATGTAGGTCATGCTCGGAAAAATTATACGACTACACAGAATGTAAGTACGGATTTTTAATTTTTGGGAAGTGAAATGGCTAATACATATAAGATGGAAGGTGATATAAATCTTTTGAAACAAAAATATGAGGGAGTCACTTCAGACTCTATAGGCACAACACCTGACGGAAGAAATATGTACAGAATAACTATAGGTAACAAGGACGCCGCAAGAAAATTTTTGGTGGTAGGCGCCATTCATGCGAGAGAGTATATCACCACACCGCTTGTAATGCGTCAGATAAAGGAGATGCTTGATAAAAAGAGCTGAAGGCGATAAGAGCTTGGATGAGGTATGTATAGAGTATATCCATGGTAAACTCTGACGGAGTTTCCATATCACAAAAGCGGTATGAACGGGCTGAATAAGGAAGAGTCAAAGAATAGTTGCAGGAGATTATAGACAGCTGGTCGGAGTGGGGACTTAAGGAAAATCATGACAAGTACAACTGGTTTTTGAACAAGTGGAAGAATAATCTAAACGGCGTGGATATCAACCACAACTTCCTGACTCAGGGCTGGAAGGACAGAGCGGACAGCAGGAAGAGACCTTCAAATGAGCATTATAAAGGACCAAGCTGCAGGTTCCGAGAGTGAAACACAGTATCTCATAAATTTGGTAAACAATGAAAAGTTTGCGGCGTAGTAAATTACCACGCACAGGGTCAGATTATATACTGGTCAAATCAACACGCTTCGAGCGGAAGTGGCCGCAAAGGACAAGGCAATGGCCGATATAGTTGTATCGCATACAGGTTAGCAAGCTTGTATCTCCTGAGGCTGACGGCTCCAAGTACGGTACAGGTTTTAAGATTAGCTTGATTGGGAGAAGAGGGCATGACCGAATGTTACGGTTGAGGTTTGTATCGGTACTTCACCTGTTCCTGAAACACAGATTGAGAATATTTGGCAGCAGAATAAGGGAGTATGTACCTGATATTGTAAATATGTTCTCG